>ERZ791864.11-NODE-11-length-261496-cov-7.275190_pt1 | contig 261496 bp, 225 predicted proteins | sample MGYA00510282_ERZ791864 | MGnify/ENA primary metagenome ERZ791864 (study PRJEB30046, sample SAMN00792087) | human gut metagenome | study: EMG produced TPA metagenomics assembly of the A metagenome-wide association study of gut microbiota in type 2... | reverse complement strand
TTTTTTTCATTTTTTTTGAACTTTTTTTCATTATACTATATATTGTGGATTATTTCTTATTATACATACTATTTGCATCGATTACAATAAAAAAGAACTGTAACAAATCGTTACAGTTCCTTTATCAGCCTATTTTAAACCACATTTAATTTTTTCTTTAGTTCTCAAACAAACCTCTATAAATTTATCAATACCCAAAGTTCCGCAAATAAATATTACAGGTGCGAAATTTGAAAAATATCTTCGGTTTGTTTCCCAGCAAAGCAAAAACAAATATACTCCAAATATCGTCAAATACAATGAAAACATCTTTTTACGTTTTTCATCATCAGAGCATACAAATCCCCATGCAGCAGTTAACATCAAAATTAATATTGCAATATGCATTGATGTTGCATATGTTGCATACTTTTTATAATTCTTCCCCTCGGGCAAAATCCAATTATGCAACTTTGTATCGGTTTGAGGATTACAATTATAAAAATCTTCAGCACCATATGTTCCGTTTCCGAAATCTGCTGTTGATTTTGTCATTGCCAAATCAAATATACCACAAAAACCCAATTTTTTTATTCTATCGAAAATCTCTTTATTTATCTTACTGTTTCTGTTTTCATCGTAATCATATTTCCTTGTAAACTCATAATCCTCAGGATTATATACACCATCACCTTTAAGCCCCATCATGACCCAATGATTATACGGTGTATTTTCACCATTAGCCGTTTGTCTGTCCAAATGAGAAGAATACATATATAAATTAAATGTTACATTAAATATCATCATAATACTCACTACGCTGACAAGAATTTTCGTAAACTCCTTGAATTTTCTGTTTATGAGCAAATCAATGCCTACCGCTATAGCAATTATGATTACAGTGAATTTATTCAAACTTCCTATTGTAATTGTCAGTCCCATTAATATATATGTAATTATTTTTCTTTTTCCCGATTGCTCTTTAGAGTTCAGATATAAATAGAAAAATAATACCGGGAACATAACAGAAAGCATATCAGTATACACAGCACCGCCCAAAAAATAGAATTGCACACTGAATCCAAACAGTACCAATGCAAAAACAGCATGTTTTACGTCAGCTATTTTCTTGCAAATCAGTGATACTATTACTGTTGTACAGCTTACCATAATACTGTTTATTACGACAGAAACCGCAAAATAGTCTTTAATTCCAAATATTGATGCAATTTTGAAAAACAAATGCAAAAATGCCATTGCCGCAAGATTGTTAGGAAATCTATAGAAATATTCATAATAATTTTCAAACGTCCCTGTTTCAACCCATTCAATAGCACCTTTATGTATCGCGCCAACATCCCACAACGGATCATACCTTAATGCAATTCCCAATACAATCTCTATTATAAACATACCTATACCAAATGAGATAAGTATCTTATTATAATTTTTCTCAATGAATTTCTCGTTTTTGGAAAGGTTTTTATATATTATTGTCAACCCGACTAAGCATATTGTTGTAACACAAATCAAGTGCAATGCTTTATAATATGTATTATGCAATATTATATTTATTGCAGTAAAAGTAAAACATATTGCAAACAACAAATAAAATAACCATATGATTTTTTTCTTCATATGTACTTCTCCTTAAACATTAATTAACACCTGCAAACATACTGATAATACCTATACAAATAGGTACAACCATAGCTATTGCGGTAACAAGACAAATAATTCTGATTGTTTTTTTGCTAAACATTTCTTACACCTCTATTCCGTTTTATCAAGTAATCTGCTTATAATAGACGCAGCCTGCGCACGAGTTGCGGTTTGCTGCGGTCTGAACGTATCATCGTCCATACCCGATATTAAGCCGTTTGTATACGCATATCTGACGCCGTCCAATGCCCATTGCGATATTTGGCTTACATCATCAAACTGTAAATCGACAGGAGTAAGTATATTATAAGACTCCTCCTCATCACAACTGTATTGATACAGCATATAAACCATATACGCCATTTCTTCACGTTTTATCGGCTTATCGCCGTCAAAAAAGCCACTGTAAATAGCCTTGCCGTCTGTTATCTTTGCTGCATAATTGCCAATCATATTTTCAGGTATCAAGCCTTTGTCGAGTGCACTTTGCACACAACCTCCGTACCAATCGGACGCGGTAACATCAAGACATTCGCCGCTCCTGTACGGCACATCGGCAATACCGACTGTACCCAAAGCCATCTTCAAAAACTCTGCACGCGTTACAGTTCCGTCCGGATTAAATTCTGTATCCGAAACACCGTGTATAATATCTTTGTCGGCAAGCTCATTGATAACCTCTTCCGCCCAATGACCTTTGATGTCGTTAAATTCAGCCGCACTTGCCGATACCGCCGTCATTGACGACAATATCAATGCCACTGCGACTACTTTCTTTATATTCATTCCTATTTCTCCTATTTTAAATTATTCATTACAACCGCCGCCTGTGCACGTGTCAAATTCTCTTTCGGTGCAAAGCGACCGTCTTCCATACCGTCTATATATTTCAAATTATAAGCATGTACTACATAACTTATATATTTTTCATCAATTTCATCACTGTCTTTAAACGAAAAAACAGGAATACGTCTTTCATTGTCCCAGTCTCTCCAGTTTCTCATTTTATAATTTTTGCAACGAGTTGCAATTACAGCCATTTCCTCACGAGTAATAGGCTTATCACCGTAAAACTTACCCGTATAAACATTTACATTAGCTCTGACAGCCTTTTCTTTCTCTGTTGATTCTTTAAGAGTTTTTGTAACATTTGTAAAATCACAGTCCTCAATCATTTCTTCAGGAATAATATCCTTATCCAACGCACCCTGCAAATAGTAGCAATACCAATCATCATTTGTTGCGTCAAGGCATTCGCCGTCACGATATGCGTGACCGACTATGCCCAACGAATCCATCGCCATTTTCAAAAATTCCGCACGCGTTACAGTTCCGTCGGGATTAAACTTTCCGTCACCGACTCCCGATACTTTGTCATTCTCTGCAAGTGTTTTTATAACATCTTCCGCCCAATGACCTTGTATATCCGTAAATGTTTCGTCACCCTTTAAATACTTTGCCAGTTCAGGCACATTTTCCGGAATTGCATCCGCAATAAGCTTTGCAACTCTCTTTGCGCCTTTGGCTTTCATATGAGTGGTGTCGTTCGTACCTGACGGATAAGCCTTACTTTCAAGCGGCTCACATATAAAATAGCCCGACAAAACACGATTCTTACTCATACTGTTCCACGCATCTGTCACGATTTTATTTTCATCAATAAATTTGCAGCCTGTTTCTTCTGCGATTTCACGCGTAGGGTCTGCGTAATCTTTTCGCGACTCCATAAAACAGTTGTTTTCTTCGTCCCACCAAGCAGCCGCATTTGCAGTCATAAGCACAGGTGTTCCGCCGCGTTTTTCAACCTCACCGATATACTTGTCTGTAATTAACTTTTTGTAGTCCTCAACACTTATGTATCTTTCCGGTTTATTTTCAGCACCGTCATTTATACCGAACTGAATAAACACATAGTCACCAGGGTGCATTTCTGTAAGTATTCTGTCAAGTCTGCCGTCGTTGTCATAACTCTTTGAACTTCTTCCGCCCATTGCACGGTTTTCAATAATTATATCGTCATTAAAATAATCGGCAAAAACTTGTCCCCAACCTGTTTGAGGGTATACCTTTGTATAGTTGTAAGTTTGTGCCGTTGAATCACCTGCAATATATATAGTAGGTTTTTCGGCTTTTTCTCGTGTCGGTAACTGTTCTATTTCTATTTCCGTCACGTTAGGGTTGTCACCCTTAACCTGTACAGTGATTTTTCCGTTTTTCGGCACAACAGGCTGTTCATTTTCCTGTGTTTCGCCTGCCTCAAGCGTGTACGCTCTTACACGTTCACCGCCGTTTATATAAATATTCGCATTTGTTTCTGTTTTTCCGCCTGTTGTTACCGTTACAGTGTAGTCACCGTCAGGCACTTCCACTTCTTTCGTAACACCGTCCGTCTTGTCTGCTTTTACTTTCGTCATATCGAATTTTTCCGAATACAATCCGTCCGCTTTTGCAATAGGTATTATGCAAGCCGACATAACAGACATAGTAAGTATAGCTGATATAATTTTTCTTATTTTCATTAAAAATCACCCCTTAAAATTTATTATATTACATCTGTAAATAAATTGCAATATAAAAAACAGTCTATTTCTTTTTTCTTAACTCTCTAAAAAATTCAGTCAATATGCTTGCACATTTATCTTCCGTTATACCGCCTGTCACATTGACATTGTGATTGAACATACCGCTTTCAAATAAATTGATAACCGAACCGGCACAACCGGACTTTTTGTCATACGCACCGAAATACAAATTTTCAATGCGTGAATTAATAATCGCCCCTGCACACATCGGACAAGGCTCAAGCGTAACATACATTTCACATCGCGGTAATCTCCAACCGCCGAGTTTTTTGCAAGCCTTGTTTATCGCTATTATTTCGGCGTGAAGTAATGCGTTTTTCTTGGTTTCACGCTTGTTGTACCCTCTTGCGATAATCTCACCGTCACGCACTATAACCGCACCGATTGGAGTTTCACCGATTGACGCGGCTTTTTTTGCTTGCTTCAGTGCCTCTTTCATAAATTTTTCTTCCATATAATTCTCCATTCAGTAGATATAACCTTATTTTATCACACCTCTTGACATATGTCAAAAATAGTAGTAAAATGTGATAAGCAACCGCGTTGGTTGTTGCTTGCCGATATACAATCGTCGGTAAGATGTAGTATGGTAGAAAAGGAGATATGAAAAATGATTGTAATTCTAAAACAAAACGCAGAACAAAACGAGGTAAACGCACTTTTAAAGCAACTGGAGGACATGGGCTTTGACCATCATTACAGTAAGGGCGAAAATTCCGCAATAGTTGGTATTATCGGTGATACTTCAACTCTTGACACAGACGATTTAAAGACTATCGACGTAGTCGCAGACGTTAAGAGAGTTTCCGAGCCGTTCAAGCTTGCAAACCGCAAGTTCCACCCGGATAACAGTATTTTCAACATTGCCGGCAGAACAGTAGGTGAAGGTCATTTCAGCGTCATTGCAGGTCCTTGTTCGGTAGAAACAGTTCCGCAAATGACAGAAACAGCCGAAGCAGTTAAAAAGAGCGGTGCTTCATTTTTAAGAGGCGGTGCATTCAAGCCGAGAACATCACCTTATTCATTCCAAGGACTTCATGACGAAGGTCTTAAAATTCTTCTTGAGGCAAAGAAGGCAACAGGACTTCCGATAGTTACAGAAATTATGAATCAGGCACATCTTGATTTGTTTGAAGATGTTGATATAATTCAAGTCGGTGCAAGAAATATGCAGAACTTTGAACTTTTAAAGGAACTTGGTAAATGCAATAAGCCTATACTTTTAAAGCGTGGTCTTTCAAGCACAATCGAAGAATGGGTTATGAGTGCGGAATACATTATGGCAGGCGGTAACGAACAGGTTATTTTCTGCGAAAGAGGTATCAGAACTTACGAAACATTCACAAGAAATACTCTTGACCTTTCGGCAATACCGGCATTAAAGTCAATTTCACACTTGCCTGTAATCGTTGACCCAAGTCACGCAACAGGTTTGCCGTGGATGGTTGAATCGCTTACAAAAGCGGCTATCGCAGTAGGTGCAGACGGTATTATGATTGAAGTTCATAATAATCCAAAGAAAGCATTGTGCGACGGTGCTCAATCACTTACTCCGCAGCAGTTTGACAATGTTATGCAGACAGTTAAGAAGCGTGTTGAGTTTGAAGGTAAAATTTTAGGTTAATTTAAAGGCAGTCGATTGACTGCCTTTTTGTTTGCAAATTTTCAGATAACAGCACCACCGCATTTGTTTGCAATTTTGTATGTAGCCATATTTTATTTTTGATTTTGCAAGTAGCCACCCCTCCGTCACTCGTTCCTCGTGCCACCTCCCCTCAATGGGAGGCTTTTTATTTTCCGCCAAATCCCGTAAGGCTCCCCTTGAGGGGAGCTGTCGACACTGTCGACTGAGGGGTGGCTCTCTATTGAATTTCAATCACGCAAACGGGCGCCCACCGGTCGCCACTCCGAAATTCTCATAAACGATAGCAAACTTAATCACACAAAAAGGGCGACCAACTGTCGCCCCTACTACACAACTATTCATCTTTATGAAAGTGTCTGTAAATCGCATAAACCAAGGCACCGACTGACAAAACAGCTATGTATATCGCAAAAGCAACAAACACAATACTACCTGCTTTTGTGGGCGGTGTATATATATATCTGCGATAACCAATCACATCTTTATTCACTGCCAAAGTTACCGTTGCAAAAGCAATCGTAACCAAAGTCAGCAGCCCGCCTATATAATACTTTTTCATAAAACCCCCTTATCTTACCAACAAATACACCGTATATGCCACATACATAAAAATCATAACCACACCGCAAGGGCGATTAATCTTTTTATTAGCAAGTGCAAAAATATAAGTAAACAAGCATATTCCAATCAACACACAACCGTCAATTACCACATTAAAGTCAGTACCTATTTTACCGATCGTCGCCGATATTCCGAGAATGAACAACAAATTAAATATATTCGAGCCGATTACGTTACCTACCGCAATATCATTTTGTTGTTTTCTTGCGGCAACAATCGAAGTCACAAGTTCAGGAAGTGATGTACCTATTGCCACAACGGTAAGACCGACAACTCTTTCACTCATTCCCGCCATAAGTGCAAGTTCCTTTGCGCCTTTAACAGTAAGCTGACCGCCGACCACAACACCGACAAAGCCGATTATTATAAACAATAGGCATTTCCACATTGGCAAATCTGCCTTTTCGCTATCCTCCGCACTTTCAATTAATTTACTTTTTTTCTTACCCATCACAACAGAACCGACCATAAACACCGCAAACAATGCAAGAAGTATAATACCGTCCAATCTTGTCAATGCAATATCACCATGATTTAATGTCATTAAAAGCACAATCATTACAGCGGTTATACCGATACAGAATGGAAAATCACGTTTTAGGATATTTCCTTTTACAGCAACAGGTGCGAACAAAGCACTTGCACCAAGTACAACAAGCGTATTAAATATATTTGATCCAATTATATTACCGATTGCAATTTCATTACTGCCTTGCAGTGACGCAGTTATGCTAACCGCCGCCTCGGGCAAACTTGTTCCGAACGCCACTACCGTAAGTCCGACTATATATGCCGGAATTCTCAACTTTGCCGACAAATCACACGCACCGTCAACAAACAAATCCGCACCTTTAACCAAAAGCACAAACCCTATCACCAAAAATAAAATCATCAAAACCATTACATATAAACTCCTTTTCCTCTGTAATTCCTCATAAAAGCAAAGTAGACAAAACCCATATGGGTTTTGTCTACAATTAAATTGTCTAATCGAATTAGTGAACGATAGCCATTTCTGTATCCTTATCAAAGATATGAATTTTGTTTGTTTCAAATGCAACCTTGATTGTATCACCAATCTTAGCTGTTGAACGTTGATTAACTCTTGCTGTGAACTGTTCACCTGCAAGTTCAAGATACAAATATGTTTCAGCACCCATCATTTCAGTAACTTCAACGTATGCATTACATACAGCCTCAGGTCTGCTTGAAATGAATGCCTCGTCATCGTGAATATCTTCAGGTCTGATACCAACGATTACTTCCTTACCGATATAACCTTCAAGTTCAGGTGTAACCTTACCGTTAGGAATCATAATCTTGTTATCGCCAAATGATGCGTATACGCTGCCGTTTTCCTTTGATAGTGTAGCAGTAACGAAGTTCATTTGCGGTGAACCGATAAATCCTGCAACGAATACGTTATCAGGCTTTGTATAAAGGTTAGCAGGTGTATCAACTTGTTGAATAACACCGTCCTTCATAACAACGATACGAGTACCCATTGTCATAGCCTCTGTCTGGTCATGAGTAACGTACATAAATGTTGTTTGAAGTTTGTTATGTAACTTCTTAATTTCAGTTCTCATTGCAACTCTTAGCTTTGCATCAAGGTTTGATAGAGGTTCGTCCATAAGGAATACCTTAGGATTACGAACGATTGCACGTCCCATAGCAACACGCTGTCTTTGACCGCCTGAAAGAGCCTTTGGCTTTCTGTCAAGAAGATGCTCAATGTCAAGAATCTTTGCAGCTTCTGTAACACGCTTCTTGATTTCGTCCTTTGGAGTTTTTCTAAGCTTTAGACCAAATGCCATATTTTCAAATACTGTCATATGAGGATATAGAGCGTAGTTTTGGAAAACCATTGCAATATCTCTGTCTTTAGGAGCAACGTCGTTTACAAGACGTCCGCCGATATAAAGTTCACCTTCTGAAATTTCTTCAAGACCGGCAACCATTCTTAGAGTTGTTGACTTACCACAACCTGAAGGACCTACAAGAATGATGAATTCCTTATCGTCAATGTCAAGTGTAAAGTCACTTACAGCAGTAACGCCGCCTGCATATCTTTTGTAAATGTGTTTTAATTGTAAATCTGCCATAATTAATTGTTCCCCTCTCGTCCAAGAAAAATTTTTATACAAAATAAACCAGATTTCATTTATTCTGCTTGTTTAAGTGTATTGTTATCTTTATAATACATCTTTTTGATATATATATGATAACATATTTAAATACAAATTGTTAGTCGTATAATTCACAAAAATACTTTTTATTCTTTAGTAAAATTAACTAAACATATTTTAATCATATGACAAAAAGGAGTTTTTTGCTTGATTACTCTTTATTTTTTGAGCTTTGTATAACTTTTTCGGCAACATTTGACGGAGCTTGCTCGTAACGGGTAAACTCAAACGAGAACATACCTCTGCCCTGACTCATAGAACGCAAGTCGGTCGCATAACGGAACATTTCGGACATAGGCACTTCAGCCTCAACCATATTAAGTCCCTTTTTATCGCTTTCGCCCATACCCATAATCTGGCCGCGGCGTTTATTAATATCACCGATAATATCGCCCATAATATTTTCAGGAATATATACTTTCAAGTAGCCGATAGGCTCAAGCAAGACAGGGTTAGCCTGTTTCAAACCCTCTTTGTACGCGATAGCCGCCGCCGTCTTAAATGCCATTTCCGACGAATCTACAGGGTGATACGAACCGTCAAGTAATGTAGCTTTTAAGTTTACCACAGGATAACCTGCAAGCACGCCTTTCTGGCACGAATCACGCAAGCCTTTTTCAACGGCAGGGAAATAATTTTTAGGCACAGAACCGCCGAATACTTTTTCTTCAAAAATCATATCTTCCGACATACCCGGCTCAAATTCAATCTTTACGTGACCGTACTGACCGTGACCGCCCGATTGTTTCTTGTGTTTGCCTTCAACGGTAGCCTTGCCCTTGATTGTTTCGCGATACGGAACAATAGGGTCTTCCAAAACTGCGCCGACACCGTATTTTGATTTTAATTTGCTTATAATAACGTCAATATGCTGTTCGCCCTGACCGTTTATAAGAGTCTGCTTTGTTTCGGTATTGTTTGTAATTGTGAATGTCGGATCCTCCTCCATAAGCTTGTTAATACCGCTTATAATCTTTTCTTCATCGCCCTTTGTCTGCGGTTTAATCGCCATAGATAAAACAGGCTGCGGAAATTCAATACCGGTAAGTATGATATTCTTACCTTTTTCACATAATGTATCACCTGTTTTTGTGCTTTCAAGTTTTGCAACCGCGCCGATGTCACCGGCTTTTATCGACTTTGCGTCAAGCTGTTTTTTACCGCAAAGATTAAATACCTTGCCAATCTTTTCGTTTACGTCCTTGTTCGGATTGTAAAGTGTGCTGTCACCCTTCACCTCACCGGAATAAACTCTGAACAACGACATCTTACCAACATAAGGGTCTGCGATTGTTTTAAATACAACCGCCGCCGTTGTTTCCGTTTCACTCTGTACAAGCTCAACAGGCTCACCTGTGTCGGCAACTCTCGCGATTTCCTCAATTTCCGACGGAGCAGGCAAATACTTACCCATACCGTCCATAAGCGAACGCACACCGATATTATCCTGACCGCTGCCGCAGTATACAGGATAAATAACACCGTCCTTAACACCTTTTCTTATAGCTTGCTTAATTTCGTCAAAAGTAAATTCTTCACCGTTGAAATACTTAACCATAAGTGCCTCATCGGTTTCGGCAACAGCCTCCATAATCATTTCTCTAAGCGGTGCGACAATTTCCGCCATACCGTCGGGTACAGGAATATCCACTCTGTCCTGTCCTTCGTATCTTCTTGCCGTCATATCGACAATATCGACAAAGCCTTTGAATTCGTCACCCTCTCTTATCGGATAAACGAACGGAGTTACTGATTTTCCGAACTTTTCTTTCATTTCCTCAAGAGTTTTTTGATAATCCGCTCTGTCATCATCAATTTTGTTGACAAAGAACATAATCGGCACACCTCTTTGTTTTGCGTATCTGAACACGTTCTCCGTACCGACGCTTACACCGCTTCTTCCGCTCAATACAATAAGTGCCGAATCCGCCGCACGGATACCCTCTTTAACGTCACCGACAAAATCAAAAAAGCCCGGTGTATCTATCATATTGTATTTCATATCTTTCCACTCTACCGTTGCAAGAGCGGTTGAAATACTGAATTGTCTTTTGATTTCTTCACCGTCATAGTCCGTTACAGTGTTGCCGTCAGCGACTTTGCCCATTCTGTCGGTCATTTTCGCATTGAACAGCATTGCCTCTGTAAGCGTTGTCTTACCGCATTTACCGTGTCCCATAACGGCGATGTTCCGAATTGCGTCCATTGAATACGTTTTCATTTGATTGACCCTCCTAATATTTTTTATTTTTCGCTCATTTTATTTGGCTACTAATCAATTTGTATGTCCTTTGCTATGGCCTCGTATATTACATATATACCACATTATCATATAAAGATAACAAAAAAAGTACCGTCAGATTATAAAAATCAAACGATACTTTTTTGTACATATTCACTAACTTTTATTTTGTTATTTCAACAGTTCTTGTGTCACCGTTCCAATCAACAGTAACATTAAATGCTTCCATGACAAATCTAAGCGGAACCATTGTTCTGTTGTTCATAAGCGTTGCGGGTGCATCAAGCGTTATCGGTGTATCATTTATGTACGCAACATCACTGTCAAGATACATCACGACTTCGTCGCCGCCCTTTTTAACTGTAATTTCCTGCTTGTCACCGTCCCAATCCACTTTTGCATTGAGAGCCTCTGATATACCTCTTACAGGTATCATTGTATACGTTTCACCTTCAATGGTTTCAAGCAACGGATACTGGTCGTCAAACGCAAGCAATTTACCGTCTATTCTTACCTTTGCACCTATGTAATCAATATCATTATGATAATATCTCATAACGTGTTCTATGTACTGTGCGTCACCGTAAGTATTGTACGGCCAATTTGTCGCATACTGTGCGGCATTGACGCGTTCCGAAAGCCAATCGTCACCCTTCGCCGCAATTATTCTGTCAAGCACGGTTTGTCCGAAGTTATACGACTGAATCATTTTCATATAATCACAATCATATCTGATAAGCGACTGTGAAATTAAATATGCCGCAAACGGCACTGCCTTAGTCGGATCAAGTCTGTCTTGAAGCGTCCATTTTTCTCCCGTAGTGTCCTCACCGAACTTGGCGAATGATTTTTCCAAAGTATTTTCAATCTGCATTATACCCCACGCCGGATATTCACTTCCGTCATCACGGTAACTCAAATTTCTTCCCGACGATTCCTGCATACATATTGCCGCAAGCAAGTTTGGGTCTACACCGTATTGGTCGCCTGCCTGCTCGAATAAATCATAATAACTTTTTACCGCCGAATTAAGCTGAGCCGTACCGATTTCAATACCGTCCATACTTGTGCCTTGATGATCGGGTATAGCCCCTGCCGCAAGTGCCGTAAATGACGATGCCGAAATCACCGCCGCAAGTGCCATTCCAATAAATTTCTTCATAATCAACTCTCCTTTTGTGATAACTTGATATGTACACCCCCATTATACACTTATCATATTAATCCGTCAATGGCTGTTATTTCCTACGAATTTCATATTATATGTGTTTGTTTTGAATAATACAGTGATTATTTGGTAATACTCTATTATGAACTAAATCAAAGGAGGATATATCTATGAAACAGTACATTGAAATAGTCGACATTTTCGGACGTGAAGTTATGGATTCACGCGGTAATCCGACAGTCGAAGTTGAGGTGCATACAGAATGTGCGTCGGGCAGAGCAATCGTTCCGTCGGGCGCGTCAACAGGTGTTTTTGAGGCTGTGGAACTTAGGGATAATGACAAAAAGCGTTACGGCGGTAAAGGTGTAAAAAATGCTGTGGCGAATGTAAATGAAAAAATTGCAGATGTGTTAATCGGTATGAATGTACTTGACCAACGCTCGATAGATATGAAAATGTGTGAGCTTGACGGCACAAACAATAAATCAAATCTCGGTGCAAACGCAATACTCGGTGTATCGTTAGCCGTTGCAAGAGCGGCTGCGGCAAGCCTTGAAATACCGCTTTTTCAATATATAGGCGGTATAAATTCTTATGTACTTCCCGTACCTATGATGAACATATTAAACGGCGGTGCACACGCAAATAACAACGTCGATATACAGGAATTTATGATAATGCCGTATGGTGCAAAATCATTTAAACAAGGCTTGCGTTGGTGCAGTGAAGTATTTCACGAATTGAAAAAGGTGCTTTCCGAAATGGGTAATACCACCGCGGTCGGTGACGAAGGCGGTTTTGCACCGAATCTTGAAACAGACGAAAAAGCACTTGAAGTTATAATGAGCGCAATCGGACGTGCAGGCTACAAGGCAGGTGAAGATTTTAAAATCGCCATAGATGCCGCGTCTTCGGAATGGCTACAAGATGACGGAACATATTTGTTGCCGAAATCCGGTATAAAAAAGACTGCTTCGGAACTTGTTGAATACTGGCAGACCCTATGCGAAAAATATCCGATTTTCTCTATTGAGGACGCACTCGGAGAAGATGATTGGGACGGTTGGAAAATCCTTACCGATAAGCTCGGCGATAAAATTCAGCTTGTCGGCGATGACTTGTTCGTCACAAACCCAAAACGACTGGAAAAAGGTATTTTATCAGATGTCGCAAACTCAATTCTTATCAAGGTTAATCAAATCGGTACACTTTCCGAAACGCTTGACGCCGTTGAAATGGCACATAAAAACGGCTATACCGCCGTTATATCACACCGCAGCGGTGAAACGGAAGATACAACAATCGCCGATATTGCCGTTGCTGTAAACGCAGGACAAATAAAAACAGGTGCACCGAGCCGAACAGACAGAGTTGCAAAATATAATCAGCTTTTGAGAATAGAAGAAGAACTCTGCGGTATCGCGCAATACGGAAAATTTTAATCGTAAAAAACAGCAGACTATTTTAGGATAGTCTGCTGTTTTTTTTATGATTGATGAGCCTCCATATTTTTCGGCAGCACCAAATTCAAAATAATCGAAACCAAGAACACAACCGCAACGCAGTTTTCAGCGAACACGTTTTGAATGATTTGCGGAAAGATTGAGAAAATTTCAGGAACTTGTGTAAAGCCAAGTCCGATACTCAATGACAATGCGGCGATAATAATATTTCTCTGTGAAAAACCGCATTTTGCAATCATCTGCAAACCGCTTATAACAATATTACCGAACATCATAAGCGTACAGCCGCCAAGCACAGCCTCAGGCAATGTTGCAAGTAATGTTCCGAACATAGGGAACAATCCTGCCAAAACCATAATAACGCAGCCTGTGAAAATCGTAAATCTGTTTACGACTTTTGTCATTGAAACAAGTCCCACGTTTTGGCTGAACGATGTAATCGGCAAACAACCGAAAAGTCCCGACAATGCACTGACAAAACCGTCTGCGGCAATTGAGCCTGTAAGCTCCTTCTTTGAAACCTCACGATTTAATCCCGATGACGCAAGTGCCGATGTATCTCCTATTGTTTCCGTTGCGGACACAAGGAAAATCACAAGCACGGAAATAATCGCGCCTATATTGAATGTCGGTTTAATCGGAAGTATCTGCGGAAGTGATACGATTTGTGCCGTACTCAATCCAGAAAAATCAACCATACCCATACACACAGCCACAATGTAACCTACGATAAGTCCGAACAATACGGACAACTGTTTCCAATATGATTTAGCGAAAATATTAAATCCGATACAACAAACCAACGTAATTGTTCCGAGAATTAAATTTTTAGCCGAGCCGAAGTCCTCCGCACCCGAGCCGCCGCCGAACGATGTTGCGCCGACCGACAAAAGCGAAAAGCCGATAGCCGTTACAACCGAAGCCGCCACAATCGGCGAAATCAGTTTAACCCAATACTTTGCAAAAAGTCCGAGTATGCCTTCAATAATTCCGCCTATAATAACCGCTCCGACAATGGCTCCGTATCCGTATGTAGGACCGACAAAACAGAACACAGATACAAACGTAAAACTTATTCCCATTACAATCGGCAATCCCGAACCGACTTTCCATATAGGATACAACTGAATTACAGAACCTATTCCCGCAACAATCATAGCCGTCTGAATAAGTCTTGCTGTTTCGGTTGTGTCTAAACCGCAAGCACTTGAAACAATAATAATCGGTGCGATATTCGCAACGAACATAGCCAAAATATGTTGCAGACCAAACGGAATAGCTTTTGAAACAGGCACTTTTCCGTCTAACTTATAAATGTTATTAATATCACTGTTTTTCATTTTACTGTTCCTCTCTGAATTTAATCATACCTGTTTTGCTGTCCATATCGTCAACTATTGCCAAAGATTCTAATTGAAAACCTAAGTTACGAATAATTCTTCCGCCTGCTTGGAAGCCTTTTTCAACAGCTATTCCTATCCCCTCAACCGTTGCACCGGCTGACTTGACTATCTGAATTAATCCCTGCAGCGCACAACCGTTTGCCAAGAAATCATCGATAATCAATACACGATCGTTTTCATTCAAAAACTTTTTCGCAACAATAACCTGATTTTTGCATTTGTGCGTGAATGACTCAACCTCCGCAACGTACATTTCACCCTCAAGATTTACGCTCTTTGATTTTTTCGCAAAAACAACAGGTACACCGAAATGTTGTGCGGCGATACAGGCAATACCTATACCCGATGCCTCGATAGTCAAAATTTTATTTATATTCGCACCCTCAAAGCGTTTTTTCCATTCCTTGCCCATCTCATTAAACAAATCAATGTCCATTTGATGATTTAAAAAGCTGTCCACTTTAAGCACGTTACCCTCTTTAACTATTCCGTCCTTTAAAATTCTTTCCTCTAAACAGTTCATCTTTACTCTCCTCAAATAATAAAATATATACGATTATACCACACCTACACCCATAATACAATTAATATCGACATCAAATTACAAAAAAAATATGAGGACTTTTTAAGTCCCCATATTTGTATTGCTTTCATTTTTCAAATCACTGTGAACACGATGATATTCAGGGCTTTCCATCATCATTACCTGATGAACTCCGATACCTTTCAGAAGCGGTAATTTAAGTCTGTACTTAACCCAAATGAATGCGTATATAAACAATGCCGCAAACAGAACAAAGCACAAAATATATATATTTCTTCTTTGTACAGGGTCAGTTGATATATTGAACATCATATACACCTGAAGTGCTATACCCACGATTTGCAAAAGCGGGAAAAGCGGTGTTTTGAAGTTACGCGGAACGTTTTTCATTTTGCGTCTTAGCATAATTACATTGACGTGTGATGTAATATATGAAAGCATCCAGAAAAGCGAGCAAGTAAGAGTTAAAAATGCCACCTGTTCACCTGTCGAAATGCCCGATGCCTCGATAATGCAAGTAAGCACACCCAAAATTATAATAACCCAATAAGGTGCTCCGTTTTTGTTTTTCTTTTGAAAAAACGCCGGAAGAAGATTCATCTTTGCCATTCCGCAGCATATTTCCGAAACCGAACAAATAATAGAGTTTTGCGTACTTACCGCCGCAAATATAGCGACAATAATCATCCAATATCTGCCCCACTTACCGAGCATATTCACCGCATAAAGAACGTGTGGTGACGCTGCACTTCCAAGATCGGACCACAATGTATAATTCTTAAATCCGAATACAAGCAATATTTGAATAATTCCCATTATGCCGAGCGAAAGCACCATACTTAGCGGTACTTTTTTAGGACTTTTCATATCTTTACCCAAAGGTACAATAAACTCCGCACCGATAAAGAACCAAAATGCCGTTGCGGTAAGCGGAAGAATGTCCTTTAAATCCGACGAAATAACCGCATCTTGTGCCACCTGTTCACCCGAACCCAAACCGAGTGCGCCGATAATACCGAGTGCAAGCAATGACACTACCATAAATGCCGCAACGATTTCCTGCAAAAGCGTTGACATATTCACGCCTTTTAGATTAATGAATATAAGAACAATCGTTATTCCCACGCTGAACACCGCAGGCGGTATCGCCTCACCCGTCATTTCCGTCATTACATTCGCGAACATCGCACCTTCGGCAGGTGCGGCGAAAACATTGCTTATTAAATAACCGCCGACCATCGTTACAATAGTCAACAACGGACCGAGTCCGGCAAGAGTGTATTGAGCGATACCGCCGGTAAGGTTAGGCATTATCGCATTTAATTCGGCTATCGACAAAACCGCAAGCATATTTGCTATACACGCTATGACGATAGCAATAACGAACGGTGTACCGACCGCACTTGAGCCGCTTGCCGACGAAACGAAACAGCTCGTTGCGATAAGCATACCCACACCGGTTGATACTGCACCAAAAAGACTGATTTTTTTCATATGAGTAACCTCCGATTTAATCTATCTTTGATTTCTGCAAAGCGTCAATTCCGTCTTCGCCCGTTCTGATACGAATAATATTACGAACGTCAGACACAAATATTTTTCCGTCACCGATGTGTCCCGTATAAAATTCTTTTTTCAAAAATTCTATAACTTCTTTAACTTTAGACGTTTCACATATCATAATCATAGTACTTTTCGGAAGAAGTCTTAACGGCTGTTCCGTAAAATCAAGCATATACTCCGAACTTCCGCTCTGCACACCGCAACCCATAGCATTGTAAACGGTTATGCCCGATATTCCGAGCTTATGTATTTCCTTGATGTGTTTTGAGCTAAGCATTTCGATAAATGCCGAAACCTTAGACATACTTCCTATAATCTCTATTCTTGAAAATTCAGCTTCCATTATTTTTACCTCCGTTTTGTTAAAACAGGCGTATAGAACACATGTGTTCTATACGCCGTTGTATATTAAAAACTTTTTTTACTTGTTATATCTTCCGCATCTTTTACGGCGTATTCTTCGCAAAGAAAACCTTTCACCCGTCTGCCGTCGATAAGCTCGACATTTCCTATCGAAAGCGGTGTGCTTACGTTACTCATAAAACTTCCGAGCTTTGAAACGGGTATTTTGAATATATCAATATTTATATTTTCACCGTTTTCCGCTCTCACAAGTCCGGGCTTAATCGGATTTGTATTGAGTTTGTACAGCTTGTACTCCTTTGCAGTCGCTGTACTTTCGATATACTCCGCTCCCAATTCGGTGAGCTGACTTTCAAGGGCATATCCCTTTTTGTGAAGTCCGCATACCGCAAAATCGATACTTTCGGTTTTAAGAAAACTTTCCGCTGTTTGAAGTACAAGATTTGTACTGTCCGCAAGTCCGAAAATCGTAATTCCGAACGGTAAATTTTTATCTTGCGTATTTTCCGGTACTGCCACTGCCATAAGGTCAAGCAAGTTGCAGTGATTTGTATAAAGTCCCATTAAGCTGTTCGTCTTTACGGGATCTTCCCTTACTTGTTCTCTTGTGAATGTGCCTCCTGCCGTCGGCATTATCATAACGGCATTTTTTAATATTTCCTTTGCCTTGTGTCTGTAATATTGCAACATATGCAAATCTTCAAACAGTCTTGCGGCGGTCTTTTCTTCCGTACCGCCCGACTGAAGAATTTTCTTGGTAACAGGAAAAACTTTATCTTCGTTTTCACTGACAAATTCTTTTAAGTCAGCCCATCTTTCCGCAACATACGCACCGTCATAAAGAATTAACGCGGCATCATAAAACATTTTATAATCAATATATTCAACCTTAACTCCGAGTTTTTTTATACGTTCCGTTGCCGAATACCATTTAGCCTTATGAACATCTGCGTTATCACCGAAAAATGTAGGTTCTTCCAAAGGAAGATATATTTTTTCGGGAAGTTTTTTACCTTTATCCTCATATTCTTTCGACCAAACACATTCCGTATCATAGTCTTTGGCATATTGATTGACTGTTTCGGTATCTTCAAGACTGTTTGCAAATACCGTCACACAGTCAAGGCTTGCACAAGCCGGTACTACTCCGGATGTGGACCACGCACCCAATGACGGTTTAAAACCCACAAGTGTATTTAGCATTGCGGGTACTCTTCCGGAGCCTGCCGTATCGGTACCGAGCGAAAACGCCGCCATACCCAAAGCAACCGACACCGCAGAACCCGAACTTGAGCCGCCGCTAATCATTTTATCGTCATACGCATTATGCACTTCACCGTACGGACTTCTTGTACCGACAAGTCCCGTTGCAAATTGGTCAAGATTTGTCTTTCCGACAGGGAACGCACCTGTGTCAATTAACTTCTGTACCACAAACGCACTTTTTTTCGGCATATACGAATATTCGGGGCAAGCCGCCGTTGTCGGAACGCCCTCAAGGTCGATATTATCCTTTATCGCGAACGGTATTCCCCACAGCGGTTTATCCTCACTTCTCGGCGGAAGTTTTGAGATATACTTTTCCATAAGCTCTCTTGACGGAGCAACTATCCAAATATTCTTGTCCTTATTTTCTTCGGCTCTTTTCAAAATTTCATCGACAAGCTCGTAAGGTGTAAGTTCGTTATTGTCATACGCTTGATTTATCCATTTCAATGATAATTTCTTAGGGAAAAACTTCATTACTTATTCCTCCGTTTTTACAGCCGCAATCATCTGACCTGCGTCAACCTGTTGACTTGTCTTTATAAATACCTTTTCAATTACTCCGCTGTATTCACTCTCAATAGGGAATTCCATCTTCATACTTTCCAAAACGGCAACCGTATCGCCTTTCTTAACTTCCTGACCTTCTTCAATCAAGACTTTCCATACACTGCCCGGAATAGTTGCGTTAATCGGCTCACAGCCGTCAGGCAAAACGTCATCTGCGTGAGTATCTTCCGTTTCCGTATCCGATTCAAAATGGTCAAGTCCGTTTTCAATCCATCTCTGTCTTTCTGCTTGGAATGATGCCTCTTGATGTGCCTTGAATTTTTGAGCGGACTCTTTAATACTTTCAAGATATTCCTTGTACTTACCCAAATTAAATGTAGTTTCCTCAATATCAATGTGGAATTTACCTCTAAGAAAATCATCTCTGTACTGTAAAATCTCATCGGCACTGCACGGATAAAATTTAAGTCTGTCAAAGAAATTCAAAAGCCACGGCTTACCTTTTTTGAAATACTCCGTTTCTCTTAACGGATTCCACATCTGAATTGTACGTCCGACAAACTGATAACCGCCGGGGCCCTCCATACCGTATACGCAAAGGTATGCTCCGCCGATACCGACAGCGTTTTCAGGCGTCCAAGGTCTTGCCGGATTATACTTTGTCGTTACCATTCTGTGACGCGGGTCAACCGGTGTCGCAACCGGTGCGCCAAGATAAACGTCACCCAAACCAAGTACAAGATAATCTGCGTCAAACACAATATTCTGAACGTCCCCGATACTGTCAAGACCGTTAATTCTTCTGATAAATTCAGGGTTAGACGGACACCAAGGTGCATTCGGTCTTACTGTCTGCTGATAACGCTTTGCGGCAAGCTGTGTTTGCGGATCGTCCCATGAAAGCGGAAGTTTGATAATTCTTGACGGTACTGTTATATCGTCCAGCGATGAAAGATTTGCATTGATTTCTTTTACTTTTTCACAAACTTCTCTCGCAGAAATTTTATTTACATCAAAATGTACTTGCAATGAACGAATACCCGGTGTCATATCAATTACAGGTAAATCCGATTTTTCGATTTCGTTCATAAGGATATGTACTCTGAAACGCAGTTCAATATCAAGCACCATATCGCCGTATTCAACAAGGATATTTTCTTCACCCTGCAATCTGATTTTGTAATCGGTATTGTCGTGTGTTCCCTCTGCCATAATCGAATATGACGCGTCAAGCTGAGCAGGCTTCGGAAGAACAACGTCCGTATAATCAAGATTGATATTTTTATCTTGATTTTTTCTTATAGTTTCGGCTTGTTCAAGGGTTAGAAGCTGAAAGTGAACTTTATCGCCCGGATGTAATTGACCCAGTTTCCACATTTCACCTTTTGCCGTTGTAACCGGGCAAACAAATCCTCCAAGCGACGGACCGTCAGGACCTAATAAAATCGACTGGTCGCCTGTAAGGTCAAGCGTACCGATTGCGTATGCGTTATCGTGTATATTTGACGGATGAAGTCCCGCTTCACCGCCGTCCTCTCTCACCCACTGCGGAACAGGTCCGTTAAGTCTGATACCCGTTCTTGCACTGTTAAAGTTTACGGTATATTCCGAACTTGTAAGTGTGTCAAGATATTCAGGTTTCAAATATTCATAAGTAGGCTGCGGACCAGGCAAAACGCCGATAGTCCATGTATTATCAATCTTAGGAATATACTTACCGTCAAATGAATTAAAGTTATCTGCCTGACAATTCTCTGCAAGATGAAGTACATCACCTGTTCTCAATGCACGTCCGTTATGACCGCCGAATTTACCGTCACAGAATGTTGATGATGAACCCATAATCTTAGGTACATCTATACCGCCTTTGACAAGAAGATATGTTCTCATACCTTTTGTGGCGGTTTTAAATTTAAGCTCTTGCATAGGTGACGCACTTATAACCGTGTACATCGGCACACTTTCACCGTCAAGCGTTGCCTGCATATCCGCACCTGTTATACAAAAACTTGCGGTCGTTCTGAATCTGTATGTGCCGCCGCGCATTGTAAGCTCAATACCTGCCGCGTTAAGGTCGTTACCAAGCAATTTATTACCTATTTTAAAGCTGTACGCGTCCATAGCACCGCAAGGCGGTACACCGACAGTCCAGTACCCAATCATACCGTCAGCATCTTGTACTGTTGACTGAACACCGCCGTCAAGCACTTCAAGTGCATTTTCTTCAGGTAAAAATCCCTCAAGCATTTTTGTAAACAGCTTTCCATCTTTATAATCGCCTGTAAGGATAAGACTCTTTAAATATTCTAAGTTTGTCGTTATGCCGTAAATCTTTGATTCGGTCAAAACGTCAAGCATTTTTTCAACCGCTTTTTCTCTGTTTTCCGCATGAACAATAAGTTTTGCAAGCATAGGGTCATACAATGCGGAAATTTCGATATTCTTTCTTATCCAAGTTTCAACTCTCGCTTTGTCGCTGAATGTAACATCGTCAATCTTACCGCTGCACGGTCTGAAATTATTTATACAATCCTCCGCATATACTCTGACTTCGATTGAATGTCCGTGCGGCACTGCCTTAAATTCTTCAATACCTTTAAGCTCGCCTGCCGCCTCTTTAATCATCCACTCAACAAGGTCAACACCGTAAACTTCTTCCGTTATACCGTGTTCAACCTGTAATCTTGTATTGACTTCAAGAAAATAGAACTTTTCGTCAGACTCGTCATAAAGAAATTCAACAGTACCGGCACTTCTGTAACCGCTTGTCTTTGCAAGACTCTTTGCGGCTGTGTACATTTGTTCACGAACCGTATCCGACAAATTCGGTGCCGGAGATTCCTCGACAACCTTTTGGTTTCTTCTCTGAACCGAACAATCACGTTCACCGAGCGTTGCAACTTCGCCGTATTCATTACCGAAAATCTGTACTTCAACGTGTCTTGCTTTTCTGATATATTTTTCAAGAAATACGCCTGCGTCATTGAAATTGCTTTCCGCAAGGTGACAAACATTGTCGTATGACGCAACAAGCTCGTCCTTGTTTTCACAAATTCTTATACCGATACCACCGCCGCCGGCTGTACTCTTTATCATTACCGGATAACCGATTTTTTCAGCCTCGGCAATCGCCTCGTCAACACCTTTCAAAAGTCCCGTACCGGACAAAAGCGGTACGTTTGCTTTTTGTGCAATTTCTCTTGCGGAGTGTTTCAAACCGAAAAGCTTAATTTGACTTGAATCAGGTCCTACAAACTTGATATTGTTTTCTTCACACTTTGCGGCGAAAACAGTGTTTTCACTTAAAAATCCGTAACCGGGATGTATTGCTTCCGCACCTGTATCAAGTGCCGCTTTAATTATTTTATCAACGTCAAGGTATGTGTCTTTTGCCGTACCCTCGCCAAGATATACCGTCTCATCGGCATTTTCAACGTGCAAGCTGTCCCTGTCTGCCTTTGAGTAAACAGCCACACTCTTTACGCCCATCTTAGCAAGCGTTCTTTCAATTCTTACGGCGATTGCACCTCTGTTTGCTATTAAAACTTTACTGAACATATTAATCTTCCTTTGCCAATTTATTAATCCCAGATAAGAAGTCTTACGGGTGTAGGGTTGTATGCGTTACACGGATTGTTTAGCTGCGGACAGTTGCTTATAAGAATCATAACATCTGCCAATGCTTTCATCTCAACATACTTGCCCGGTGCCGATACACCGTCATCAAATTTATATCCGCCCTCTTTTGTGATAGGCACATTCATAAAGAAGTTGATATTCGGTGCAAGGTCACGCTTTTTAATGTCTGCCGTAGTGTCAGCAAGCTGTAACATAAAGCTGTCACGGCAGTTGTGCATATATCTCTTTTCTCTCGCATATCTGACTGTATTGCTTTGCGATGAACAGGCACCGCCCAAAGTATCGTGTCTGCCTGTCTTGTCTGCTGTGATTTCAAGTAACGGCTTGCCCGACTCGGCTCTTAAAATACTTCCCGTTGTCAAATAAATATTTTTCTGTGCCACGATTGTCTGTACCGCACCGTAGTGATCCTCGGGATTTTCCAAATCATAAAATGTCGTATCAACGGCTTGGTTACCCTCAATATCAAGTATTCTGAATGTCTGACCTTTTTTCAATTCGTGCATCCAGCCAAGTCCTGCATTAAGCACCTCGTCATATACTGCGTCCTCTATTTTCAAATCACTGTCTTTTTCAATAAATCCATACATAATCTTTTCCTCCTCTGATTATTCGCCAAGTAAGTTGTAGTAATCCCATGTGTTTTCAAATGCTCTGTAATTTTCATCACGTGAATTTACACATTCGTCCATAAGGTCTGTCTTTGGAGCGTCATAAACCTCCATTGTAACGGGAACAGACGGATATTCCGTTGACGGATCAAGCGGATTAGGTGTGTTTGAAACAACAAAGATAATATCCATTTCTGTTCTTAGCGTTACCGTAGCACCCTTTTTACAGTGATCCGAAACATAGTTCATACTTCCGTCCTCATCAACATACACCTTTGAGAAAAGATTTACGCATGGTACAATATCTCTTTTACCCATATTGTTGCGGACAAGTTCAATCTTGAAGTTTTCTTCGCCGCATCTGTAAAAATCGTTGCCTTGTTCCTGATATGATGTCTTGCCGTATTTTTCATCGGTCATCTTTCTTGTTGTGTGACCGCAGATTGAATCATGCCAACCTAAGCTGTCCTCTGTGATACTCGCCAACACCCTGCCGTTGTCGCTCATAAGCACATTGTCCTTTGTAAGATGTGCTGTGTATTGTGCCTTTAGAGTATCAGGCATATTGTATCTTTCAGATGTATCTCTCATATTGTAAAGAAGAATTGATACATTGGCATTATCTCCAAGTGCTTTAAAGTGAATATATTTGTTCTTTCCGATAAGTCCCGACCATTTTTCACCCGGTCTGAATTCCTTTGTAAAAAGTTTCTGCATAATGTTTCTCTCCTTTTTCTAATCAAATAAAAAAACGGGACTTAACCGATTTAAAATCAGTTAAGCCCCTTTGCTTGTACTGTGATACAAAAAAAGGCTTTAAGATATTTGTTTCAATACCTTAAAGCCTCTTTGCTTTCATCTTGTGTTTATTATACAACCGCAAAAGAATTTTTTCAATTATCCGAAAGTTTGATTTTTCTACCACTTTAGTTCTACTCATTCAAGAAATAACGAAATAAGCTGACCTCTGCTTGAAACTCCAGTTTTGTTGTATATGTTGTAAATATGCTTTTTCACCGTTGAAACGGATATGACAACTTTATCCGAAATTTCTTGATTTGACAAACCTTTGTTGATAAGGCTTAAAATTTCGGATTCTCTTGACGTTAAACCATAAGTTTTCGCAAAGTTGTTAAGACTTTTGTTTACCGTAATGCTTGCTCTGTCAAGACGCATAACATTATGGAGCATATTTGCAATGTGATTTTTAAGTAAGTTCAAAACGTACAGCTCTTTTTCATTAAAGTCACCGCTCTTTTCATTTCTGAAAAGATTGAACATTCCTATAATTCTTGAATTTTTTATCAGAATGATACCGCACCCGAATATAATGTCCTCGGGCTTTAAAAACTTTATGTAAAAATCCGTTTTTTCACGAACATCACTTTCAAGAATACTCGTGTCCTTGTAAACACTCGTTTCCGAAACAAAGTCGTACAGATATTGAATATAATCCTCACTGTAAAAAACATCTGTGTACTTATCCTTTACGTCCGTGTCAAAGCCGATAAAATACGATTGCTCTTTTCTGATTTTGCGGTCATCGTCTAAAATGATAAACCAGCCCTTCGTGTACGGAATAAGCATTCGTATCATTTTCATTATTTTGCTCGTAAATACATCAAGTTCATCAATCGTATATAGCTCAAGCAGCATATTATTAATAGTATTCCATTCATTTTCCGTAAGCATAATTTCTCCTCCGATTTCCAGCGAAAATAAACAGTTTTCGATAATATTCAAGCTTTTTCTATTATAACATACTTATAACAAAAAACAAGTCTGTTTTTGAACAGACCTGTTTTTATTTTACTCAACTTCTTTTATTGTTTCAAAAATCCAAACCGTTTCTCTGTGATTTTCGCTGTAATCAGGTGCTTTAATAATTTGCATTTTTGCAAGTTCACCGTTTGTACGTTCAAATTCAATCTCAGGAACATTACCCTCTTGAATTTGTCTTTCTATCCACTCATAATCAAAGAACGGTTCATAATTACGATGATATTTTGAATCAACTTTTTCATTCAGATACATTCTAAGAGCCTCTTTGAATTTACCGTTTGTAATTTTCAGCATACTCTTAAAGAACTTCGGAACATATATTACTCTTACTGTATCATCATCAAAATTTACGATATAACCGCCCGTAAATTTCGGAGCGACAGCCGACAAGAATGTATCCATATCGTGTTCGCTGATATTTGCTTTGCTGATAGTCCAATCGCCGTCCTTATTATTTTCGACGCCCTTTTTATGATAATACGAATACTTATTGTCAAGCATATTTCTTTCGGCTTGTTTTATAAATCTTTCAGCATTGGTTGAAACCTCGCTGAACGACACGCCGTACGATATACTGTAACCCTGTTTTTCAATATCGTTCTTTATACTTTCAATATTTTCTTCGATTTGTTTTTCACTATCTCCGAAAGCAAACGCAACAAATTCATCACCGCCGATACGATACGTTTTATCCGAACCGAATTTGCTCTGCAATGCCTGCGCAATGGCTTTAAGCATATTGTCACCCGCCTCATGACCGAAACGGTTATTAATATTATGCAATCCGTTTGCGTCAATATAAACACACGCTACATTTCTGTATTCATTCTTATCCAAATTTTCAATCGTCCGTTCAAAACAGTTTCTGTTTAAAAGTCCTGTAAGAGAATCTATAATTCCCATTTCCCTTAGTGACTTATAAGAAGAAATATTATTTACAGCCAACGAGAAAGTGCCTGCAACATTTTCGATATAATCGGCATTTTTCCACACCTTATCCATATTGACAACACCGAGTACACCGACAAAACGTTTTTTCACGTCATATACAGACGTTACGATATAGCTGTCGATATAATAGTCATACGGCAATCCGTAATCTCTCAGATTATATAACTTTTTACCGAATTTCATACTTGTTCCGTCACCGTTAAATCCAGGAATAACAACTTTTACAGGTCTGTTTTCAGCCGCATTAATATCAAAATTCTCTTTATTTGACCAACAGTATACTTCATCGATTATTCCGTTTTTAACCTTTGTAAAAAATGCGGTTTCGGCTTTCATATAGTCAGCAACTTTACCTAAAGTATTATCGACATTTTCGGTATGCTTGTGTGCGTCAAACAACGATTTCTCGACTTCAAGCATATATTCCACTTTGTTAATATCTTTTTTTCTTAACGACAACAGCCATAAAAAATATGCCACAATGATAATCACCGTAATCACAGCCATCACATACATGGCTTGTTTGATTTTCCATGCAATTTTCATAACGGTACTTTCCGGTATAGAAAGCATAACCGACCAATTATTGATACCGACAGGCGTATAATACGAGTACATATTCTCTTTTGCCCTCTCGGAATAGCCGATTAAATAACCGTTTTTTCCGCTCTTTATATCCTTGTCTATTTCTGAAGTTTTTAAGTCGTTTTTTACTTTGTGATTGCTCCAATCAGCTATATTTCCGAGCGACAAATGCCAAGTATCCATAATAAAATCGCCGCTGTCACCGTCAATCAAATATATTGACGCATTTTCGGCATATGACTCTGCAACATAATAAGTCGGAAGTGAATCAACTTCTATAATACCGTAAAGAATACCTATCGTTTTGCCACTCTTCAAAATAGGTACTGCACATTTCAGCACTTTTTTATCACCGTGACTTATATCCACTGTCGAATTTGGTGAAACGTATTCGCCTTTTTCAACCTCTTCCGCGTATGACAAAATACCCGACACGTCTGCATAGTTTCCGTCAGACGTTATCACCCTGTTGTCGGGCAATAACACTTCAAGATGCGAAATCTGTCCTCTTGTCATATATGACTTCAATATATGTTTTGTCTGTTCCGAATCCGCATTACCTCGACTTGCGATTACATCGGCTATAATTTCAAGCTGTTCTTGATTGCTGTATATATTATTTTTTATTTCCTTGCCTAAATTTTCAGTAGATTTTCTCAAAGTGTCATAACATTGTTGTTCAGCTGTCTTTTGTACATACAAACTTGTCGAAAATACAACTGCATATAAAACAACAAATATTGCCATTGTTACGGCAACAAATTTGCTTATTTTTCTTTTCTTCACTGCCATAATTCCACCTCTTCATATTCGACAATATTATAACATACTGTACATATAAAAATCAAGAATATTATACATTTTTCGCATAAAAAAAGCTACTGTATAAAGTAGCTTTTTTTGTCTGTTATCCCTGTTTTTCTTTTGTTCTTTTAATGATTTTCAAACGAGTATGCTCCTCACGTTCTTTTTCTTCAAGAGCATTCTGAATATCCTTAGACAGTTTATCATAAAGAGGTATCGTAATATTTTCAAGAGCATTTGCTCTCTTTTGCGTTTTCTTTATGTTCATAGCCAAACGGTAAACCGCATTTTCAATTTCCGTAAGCTTAACCGTCATCACTTTAACTTCGTTAAATTTAACGCTTGCCTCGTCAAGTGCCGAGGACGTTCCGTTAAATCCGTAAACAGGTCTGCCGTCAGGCTTATCAGCCGTAACAACAGGTATTTCAACGCCCATAACACTGCGTAAATCAACTTTTACGCTGTTTTCAAGCACTGCCGAATGAGCAAGGTTCTGCACCTTGCTCACACCCATTATTACGTTTGCCGATTCCAAAGCCTTATATGCAGCGGCAAAGGTTTCTTCGATTTTCGCCTCGACTTCCTTTGCCTCCTCTATCAAAAGCATCATTTCTCTGATTAGGATATTTCGTTTTTTATCAAGCATTTCATAGCCTTGCTTTGAAAGACGCAATGTGTTTTTTGCCATCATCAAGTTACCTTTTGTAGGTGCTAACGTCTTTGCCATCTGAAATTCCCCCTCTCAGGATTATACTTCTTCGTCCTCCACAGGACGATAATATTTTTCAAGAGTCTTATCGCTGACTCTGTCAAGTTCACTCTTAGGCAGCATACCCAAAAGCTCCCAACCAAGATTTAAAGTATCGTCAATAGTTCTGTTTTCATTCTTACCTTGTGTAAGGAACTTTTCCTCAAACGCTCTGCCGAACTTGATATACTTCTTATCCATATCGGAAAGTTCATCTTCACCGATAACTGACGCCAAACTCTTTGCGTCCTCAACCTTTGAATATGCCGCAAAAAGCTGGTTTGAAAGTTCAGGGTGGTCGGCTCTTGTAAAGCCTTCACCGATACCGTCCTTCATCAAACGCGAAAGTGACGGAAGAATTGAAACAGGCGGATATACGCCTTTAAGGCTAAGCTCTCTGCCCAAAACTATCTGTCCCTCTGTAATGTAACCGGTAAGGTCAGGGATTGGGTGAGTAATATCATCGTTAGGCATTGTCAAAATCGGCACTTGTGTAACCGATCCCTTTGCGTCCTTGATAATACCTGCACGTTCATAAAGTGAAGCCAAATCTGAATACAGATAACCAGGGAAACCCTTTCTTGACGGAATTTCACCCTTTGAAGATGAAACCTCACGAAGTGCCTCCGCGTATGACGTCATATCGGTAAGTATTACAAGTACGTGCATATCGTGCTTAAATGCAAGATATTCTGCCGCTGTAAGCGCACATCTCGGTGTAATAATTCTTTCAACGACAGGGTCATTTGAAAGATTTAAGAACATTACAACCTTACCCAAAACACCGCTTTCTTCAAATGACTTTTTAAAGTAGTTTGCAACGTCATGCTTAACGCCCATTGCCGCGAATACGATAGCGAACTTTTCTCCGTTTTCGTCATCAGGGTCAACAACCTTTGCCTGTCTTGCAATCTGTACGGCAAGGTCGTCATGCGGAAGACCGTCGCCTGAGAATATAGGAAGCTTTTGACCTCTTATAAGTGTGGCAAGACAGTCTATTGACGAAATACCTGTCTGAATAAAGTTGTTCGGGTATTCACGCGAAACGGGATTGATAGGCTGACCGTTTACGTCACGAACTTCGTCCGCAAAGTAATCGCCCAAACCGTCAATCGGTCTGCCGATACCGTCAAGCGTTCTGCCAAGCATTTCTTTTGAAAGCGGCAAACGCATCGGCTCGCCCATAAATTTTGTTTTAGTGTTGGTAAGTGACAGATTTGAAGTACCCTCAAAAACCTGTATTACCGCTTTATCACCGGAAATCTCAATAACTCGTCCTATTCTTTTCTCGCCGTTGTCAAGAGTAACTGTAACCATTTCTTCATAGAATGTATCGTCTACTCCCTCGATAACTGCCAAAGGACCCTGAATATTATTAAGACCCATATATTCTATTGCCATATGCTCATATCCTTTCCTTTAGCTTTCATGGTTATAAATCAACTTGTCAAATGTTTCGTTGATTTTTCTCTGTAAATCATGGAACGGACCATCAATATTGTCATTTCCAATCGTGTATTTAATTCTGATAATGTCCTCGGCAATTCCGCTTTCGCTCACCTTTGAAAGCACAACGCCCTTTTCGACACATTCTTTAATTCTCTTATCAAAAAGAAGAATTGTATCCATCATCTTATTTTGCTTTTCAAGCGGTACATATGTATCGTCCGCATGGAAAGCATTTTGTTGCAAGAAACCTACTCTGATTGTCTTTGCAACCTCCAAAGTAGCCTTTTGACTGTCAGGAAGAACGTCTGCACCGATTAGCTTAACGATTTCCATAAGACTGCTTTCTTCTTGCAAAATTGCCATCATCTTATTTCTCTTTTCCATAAAGTCCGGAGAAACATTTTGAGCATACCAATCAGTAACTTCACCGATATATTCACTGTAACTGTTAAGCCACTGAATAGCCGGATAGTGTCTTGCATATGCAAGCGACTTGTCAAGTGCCCAGAAACATCTGATAAAACGCTTTGTATTCTGTGTTACCGGTTCTGAAAAGTCACCGCCCTGTGGTGATACCGCACCGATAATTGATACAGAACCCTCACTGCCGTTAAGATTTGTAACATATCCCGCTCTTTCATAGAAAGCCGAAAGTCTTGACGCAAGATATGCAGGGAAACCTTCTTCCGCAGGCATTTCTTCAAGACGACCCGATATTTCACGAAGTGCCTCTGCCCAACGAGATGTTGAGTCAGCCATAAGTGCAACGTCATAACCCATATCTCTGTAATATTCCGCGATTGTAACACCTGTGTAAATACTTGCTTCACGCGCCGCAACCGGCATATTTGAAGTATTAGCAATAAGCATTGTTCTGTCCAAAAGCGGTCTGTTTGACTTAGGGTCGATAAGCTCTGAGAACTCGTCAAGTACCTGTGTCATTTCGTTACCACGTTCACCGCAGCCGATATATACGATAATATCCGCATCACACCACTTTGCAAGCTGGTGCTGTGTCATAGTTTTACCGGTACCGAAACCGCCCGGAACAGCCGCCGCACCGCCTTTTGCGAGCGGGAACATTGTATCGATTACTCTCTGACCCGTTACAAGCGGTCTTGAAATAGGCTGACGCTGTGTATAAGGTCTTGCCTTTTTGATAGGCCATTTTTGTTTCATTGTTATGTCGATAATTTCGTCATCGCTCTTTACCTTTGCGATAATATCAACAATAGTGTAGTTGCCGTTCGGAGCAATCCATTCGATTTTACCTTTGATATTCGGCGGAATCATAATTCTGTGCTCGATAAGGCTTGTTTCCTGTGTTACGGCAATGATGTCACCGCCTGTAACATAGTCGCCTTGTTTTGCAACCATTTCCACATTCCAAGTTTTTCTTTCGTCAAGGTTAGTAACCTTTAAACCTCTGCCGATGAATGAGCCTGACATATTTCTTATTTCTTTCAACGGTCTTTCAATACCGTCAAAAATATCAGACAATATACCCGGAGCAAGAGTTATTGACAAAGGACCGCCCGTACCGACTACAGGTTCACCCTTTTTAAGACCTGTCGTTTCCTCGTAAACCTGTACAATAGTAGTATCGGAAGTTACGCCGATAACTTCGCCGATAAGTTCTTCATTACCGACATATACCATTTCCTGCATTTCAAAGGAATCTGACCCCTTTACTTTTACGACCGGGCCGTTTATACCGAATATCTGACCTTTTGTATTAGCCATTTACCTTCATTCCTTTCCGTTTGTATGCCGTTTAACCCAGTGCCAATCCACTGCTTTGAAGGAATTTCTGCTTTTCTTCTGACAGCATTTCCTTGAATGAATAGTCAACAGCAACCTTTCTGTCTGTATTTAAAATCTTCGCACCGCCAAGAAAATCTTTTTCACCCGATGCCTCAACCGTAATTCTTGACGTGTCGGGAATCTGTTCAATTTTTTCTTTAAGCTTTATATCGTCTGATGAGATATAAATTGTCTTTGAACCTTTTCCGACTTCAAATAAAGCCTTTTCAATCTTGCTTAAAAGCCATTCTTCGTATTTATCGCTCTCGATAAATTCAACGATTTTTGCTCTCGAAAGTTTCATTACGTCATCAATAATTTCTTCACGACGCATGATAAGTTTTTTCTTTGAATCAAGCTCTGCGTGAAGAACTCTCTCATTTGCACTTTTTTGAGCGGATTGAATATTCTGCTGAATATTCTCATATGCACCCTGCAAAAGCTCGTTTTCCTTTGCATCTATTCTCTCTGAATATTCCTTTTGAACATTCTCAAGTAATTTTTCTCTTTTCTGTTCCGCATCTTTGAGAACAAGCGATGTAAAGGTATTGAGTTTTTCTGTTAAGTTATTGCTTTCCATAATCCTTACCTCCCCTGTTTAAAGTTTAAGACCGATTGACTCTTGAACCATATTGTTGATACTGTTAGCAATATCACGACTGCCGTGTCTGTCCGGTATTTCTATGATAAGCGGAGTATGCAATGTGATTTTAAGATGGTTAAGATATTCTTTAACCATTGCCGCCGCTTTTTCCGTAAATATCAAAATACCAAGTTCAGGGTCGTTTACAGCCTTTTTAATTTCTGCAGTAATAGTTTCGCTGTCGTGAGCAACACATCCGTCTATACCCACAAGTCGCATACCGATTTGTGTATCAATGTTGTCACTGATTAAATACATTTTCATAAAACATACGTCCTTTCAGACTTGTAATAATAAAATCCATTCTCCTACCACTCCGTACCGGACAACCCGCGCCTCCCCTTGAGGGGAGGTGTCATCGCAGATGACGGTTGGGTGGCTCGCTCGCCCGATTTACCGAAGGCTGAAAGAAAATTGTTCACAGTGCTGCTTTGCAGCTTGCGGTGCCGTACACTTGTACTGCCCCAAGCAAAAAGTAGTGCTGTGGGCAATTTTACTCAGCCTATTATGAATTAAGAATCAATATAGATATTACAAGACCGTATAGTGCGATACCTTCTGCAAGGGCAACGAAGATAAGAGTTTTACCCATAATCTTTTCATTTTCACTCATTGCACCGATAGCAGCTGATGCAGCTGATGCAACGGCGATACCACCGCCGACACCGCTAAGACCTGTTGAAAGAGCCGCACCGATGAACTTTAGACCTTCACCGACTGTAAGACCGGCTTCAGCACCTGTACCTGCCGCAAGAGCGCTAACTCCGCCGCCAAGTGTGCAGATAACGCCGACACCAAGAATACTGAAGAATGAGATTGCGTTCATCAAAAGGCATTCCTTACCTTTTGTCTTGCCTGACTTATAATACAAAGCAACAGGAACGATTACTGTAAGTGCGATTAAAGCGAATAAAATTTTCATTAACATAGTGATTACCTCCAAAATATATTAAAACCGATTTATATTATTTATCACGAAGTGACATAAATTCTTTACCTCTGCCTGAGAAGTATCTTGAGAACATTTCGTAATACTCCAGACGAAGTACCTGTATTCCGACGATAAGACCTTCAAGAACCATAACAAGTACGTTACCGATTACTTGTACAATAGCTCCGCCTACACCGCCACTTTGAGAAAGAATTGCAACAACCATCATCATACCTACATGGACTATTGCAAAAGCGCCTATTCTTAGGAATGAGATTGTGTTTGTGAAGAAACTCAAAATCACTTCAAACATTTCAAACAAGTTTTCCACAAAGAACATTCCGTTTCTCGGCAGCCAGTCCTTTTTACCCTCTACAAGCTTGCCAAGCGGCTCGCATAGGTACATACAAAGCACTGCCAAAATAATAATTGCCACAAATACGAATGTTGGTATACCCCACTTTAAGAACAAGTTACCGGCAAGAAGAAGTGCGCCTATATAGAACACCAAGCCCGCGACACCGTTATGTCCGAACAGTGCCTCGCCAAGTTCCTTACTTCTTAATGCGTTTATTACATTCAGTACCATACCGAATATAATTATCAGCACACCCATACCAATCGTACCGCCCAGCATTAACGCTATTTCATTCATAGGGTTTAACGCTGTTGTATGGAACAATTCGGGGATAATTTCTTCATTTCCGAAGAAACTTCCGTATATAAATCCGAATATCACACCGGATATTCCGACCATTCCGACAATACCGCCCAAGTCCCATTTCTTGACTTTGTAAACTATAAATCCTGCTATCGCAAGCACAAGGCTCTGACCCACGTCACCGAACATTATACCGAAGAACAGTATATACGTTACGGCAAGTATGCCTGTCGGATCAATTTCCGTATAACTCGGAAGTCCATACATTTTAACGAACATTTCAAACGGTTTAAATACCGGATTATTTTTCAGCTTTGTAGGCGGCTGAATATCCTTGACGTCCTCTGCGTCCTCCATATAGAACATCACAACGTCATCTGAACCGTTAATCTCTTTTTCAAGCGACTTTGCACTCTTTTCATCCATCCAACCTACTATATAGAAGAACATATCGCCGTGAATGGCATTTCTTCTTACTTCGGAGAATTGATGACGTTTCTTCGCAAGATTGTAAATTCCGCAAAGTTTATCCGCACTGCTTGAAATCATCTCGGCGGTCTTTGCACTGAGTTCTTCAATCTGCTGTTTTAATTTTTGATTTTGGTTTAATAATCCACGCTTTATTTCAAGCGGAGTACCAACGTAATCCTCTGATATGTCCATAGGTTCAAAATACAGAGAATTAAATACTTCTTCAATCTTTCTCTCTTTCAAAAGCGGTGCGAAGTAAAAGCCCCATACATCTGTTGCGTCCTCCGCAGTCTTGATGAAGAAAGTTTCAAGATTGTCAAGGTAGGTTATAAGCGTTTTATAACCTGTTTTCGGAATATGTCCGAATCTGCATCTTATAAATTCAAACTTGAAAATTTTCGACAAATCCACATCCATACTGAGCATTAGATTAAGCTGCTCAATCGCCGCCTCATTTGCCTTTATTCTCTCTGAAAGCTCATCGCTTTGGTCACGCTCTTCTTCGATATGCTCATTTATTCCGTCAATAAAATTCTGCATATCACCGAGCTTTACACTTTCGGGAGCAATCAATTTCTTGTTTACTGTGTAGTTTGCAAGATTCATAATGCTTAACGCATTTTTTGCAACTATGTCGTATTCATTGTTTTCCTCAAAGTTTTTCAGCTTACCTCTGTTTGAAATTACCGACATAGCATTTTCAAGATGAATATCTCTGCCGTAAACGTACTTTTCAACGACCGTATCAAATTCACTGATTTGAGCGGCAATAGTTACGGCTTTCATCTTTACGATTGCCATTTTCCCCCTCCTCTACTCAAGACCAATATGTGTGCGGATAAAATCAGGATTTAAGTTGTATCTTATCCCCTCGATAATGGTCGTAATGTTATTAAGTTCAACTTCCTTTAGGTTCATATAGGCATATACCGCAACCATCGACTCTGGATGAGTTACAAATATACTTTTTGATAACCGGTTATAAATATACCTGTAATTACCTTCGGGAAATCTTCCCTTATCATAATCTTCAAACAACTTTCCGTATGCAGTCGATTGATTTACAATATCAATAAACCTTTCAACAGAATCTGCATTTACAAGCTGTTTGATTACCTCTTCCGTCAATCTGTATCTGACAGGCAGAAGATAGGTGAAAATTATTTCATTTGTAAATTCAAAATATTTTTTGCCCCTGTAAATCCACATAAGATTCAGCATATCTATTTTTGTTCCGATAAGCCTTTTAAATAAATTCTCCTGTGTCTTATCAAGAGCGACCGATGCTGTATGCCATATTGACTTATAGTAATATGTGTCCAGCACCATACCCATCGAAAATGAATCCGCGCCTATATTTTCCGCTCGTTGCAGCGGCTCGCTGTAAGGAGTGTTTTTACAAGCCTCGATACAATCCGACAGGGATTTTGCATTATGCATTATCTCACGATTTATTTTCGTGTGTGTTTCAAAGAAAGCGTCAAATTTGCTTTGGTTTACCTCATCATTACTTCTTTCCTCGTGAGTATAGATATATCTTATCTCACGTTTCAAAAATGCAATTTCTCTGCGCATAAACCAAAATTCCATAACGGTTCTCTTTGAATTGTCCATGAAATTATATAGTCTGACGTATTCGTCAACCATTTCCTGTTCAAGCAGGATTTCCATCTGACCTCTGTGAATATCTCTCTCATTCACCTGTTCAAGAACTTCACCGTAGCCGGGTGTACTTTTAAGATAACTGCATATGTCATTTACGCTTTTTCTTTCAAGGAGCTGTTCATAGTCATCTCTTGTCAGAAATTTTGAATACATCGCCTTTAATTTAGCGGCGATTGCACTGTATTCCACGCTCATTTTGCTGCCACCTCACTTATCTGCCGATAATATTCTGTACAATTTCATTAACCCATTTGTCTTTATTGTCGTTGTACTTCTTTTCGAGTTCGGAAAGATGTCTTTCCATATTTACTCTTATGGCCTCTACTTTCTTATCGGCATCTTCTTCCTCTATTTGCTTTAGAGTGACGTTTTTAGCCTCCATTCTTCTCGTAATGTCATCACGCATTTTACGAGATTCGTCCTTAATTCGCTCTTCAAGCTCTCTGTCGGCTTTCTTAGCGTCCTTAATGACTTCCTGTGCTCTGTCCTCGATGTCGATAATCTTCATAATTAGATCTTCCATTTTCCCAACCTCTCTTTCCTCTGCAGATTAATCTGCATTATTTCAGACTATATTCAAAAATCATTACGATTTTGTCTGCATTAATTTTTCAAACTTTGAAGCGGTGCAGGAATTCTGCCGCCTCTGTTTATAAATTCGGCACTTGAATACTTTTTAACCGGCATTACGGGACCTGTTCCCAGAAGTCCGCCGAATTCAACAACGTCACCCTCAACCTTACCCGGTGCAGGGATAACTCTTACTGCTGTTGTCTTTGTGTTGACCATTCCGATTGCCGCTTCATCGGCTATAATCGCCGAAATAGTTTCGGCAGTTGTGTCGCCCGGTATAACAATCATATCCAAACCTACGGAACATACACAAGTCATTGCCTCAAGTTTTTCAAGAGTAAGTACGCCGTCTGTTGCCGCCGCAATCATACCTGCGTCCTCACTTACAGGGATAAATGCACCCGAAAGACCGCCGACATAACCTGATGCCATAATACCGCCTTTTTTAACTGCGTCGTTAAGCAGTGCAAGTGCGGCTGTTGTACCGTGAGTACCGCACATTTCAAGTCCCATTTCCTCCAAAATATAAGCCACGCTGTCGCCAACGGCAGGTGTCGGAGCAAGCGACAAGTCTACGATACCGAAAGGTACATTAAGACGTTTTGACGCTTCTTGTGCAACAAGCTGTCCCATTCTTGTAATCTTAAATGCAGTCTTTTTAATAGTTTCGGCAACAACACCGAAGTCCTCGCCTTTAACCTTTTCAAGTGCACATTTAACAACACCCGGACCGCTTACGCCGACATTTATAACACATTCACCCTCGCCTTCGCCAAGGAACGCACCCGCCATAAACGGATTATCCTCAACCGCGTTGCAGAATACAACAAGCTTTGCACACGCAAATCCTTGCGTATCGGCTGTAAGTTCAGCCGCTCTCTTAACAATCTGACCCATCTGTTTAACAGCGTCCATATTGATACCGGCTCTTGTCGAACCCACATTAACGCTTGAACATACAAGATCTGTTGCGGCAAGTGCTTCAGGAATTGACTCAATAAGTATTCTCTCACCGTTCGTATAATCTTTATGCACAAGTGCCGTATAACCGCCTATAAAGTTTACACCTGTCTTTTTAGCGGCTTTGTCAAGAGTTTTTGCGATTTTAACACATTTTTCAACAGTCGGTTCTTCCAATGCGTCCACCAAAGTAGCTATCGGAGTTACCGAAATTCTCTTGTTGATAATCGGAATACCGAATTGAGCCTCAATGTCCTCACCGGTTTTTACAAGGTCTTTTGCGTAAGTTGTGATTTTTTCATACACCTTTTCACAAACTGTATCAACGTCAGGACCGGCACAGCTTTTTAGAGAAATACCCATTGTTATAGTTCTTATATCAAGGTTTTCCTCGTCAACCATTTTTATAGTTTCTATTACTTCAAAGGGATTAATCATTTATTTGTACCTCCCTTATATTCTGTGCATTGACGTGAAGATTTCTTCTCTCTGCACATGGATTGAAAGCCCCATATCCTTTTCGGCCTGTTCAAATTTTTCACTGATTTGCTTTACTGTAACATTCTCATTTTCAAAATTCACAAGCATTATCATTGTGAACATATCCTGCATTATTGTTTGAGAAATATCAAGAATATTTACTCCGTTTTCAAATAATATATTACTGATTTTAGCAATTATGCCCTTTTGGTCCTTGCCGATTACGGTAACTACTGCTTTCATTTATTTATCTCCAATCTTTCATGTTTTCATTGTTTATCTTTAATTGAATTATAGCACTTTCGTTTTAAAAAAGTAAGTGGTTTTTTAAAAGTTTGTCCACTGTAACAGTTTAATAACCCGAATTTTATTGCAATTTGTTTATTTTTTCACAAGCCGTTTTTTGTCTTGATATTTGCGACAAATAAGCCGTTTTTCAAGGCTGTTTTTTGTTCAAAAATACAATAAAACCTACGGTTAATAAGTGCTTTTACTTTCTTCTTTGTCTTAATGCCTCATACATCAAAACACCTGCCGCAACCGACGCATTAAGTGAATTAATTTCGCCTGCCATAGGTATGCTTGCTATGAAATCGCATTTTTCTCTTACAAGTCTGCTGATACCCTCGCCCTCACTGCCTATAACAAGACCAAGCGAGCCTTTAAGGTCAATATCATACATTTCCTGACCGTCCATATCAGCCGCCGCAATCCACAAGCCTTCATCTTTCAGGCTGTCAATCGTGTTAGCGATATTTGTAACCTTTGCAACAGGTGTATATTCAACCGCACCAGCCGAAGTTTTCGCGACAACACTGTTAAGACCCACTGAATTTCTTTTCGGAATAATAACACCGTGTGCACCGACACAATTTGCAGTTCTCAATATTGCACCCAAATTATGCGGATCGGTTATTTTATCACAAATAATAACGAAAGGCGGCTCATTTTTTTCACGAGCTTTATCAAGAATATCCTTCACGCTCACATAGTCGTATGCACTCACATATGCAATAACGCCCTGATGGTTTTCACCCTCTGCGATTTGGTCAAGCTTAGCTCTCTCGACCTCTTGAATTATAATTCCTGCGTCCTTTGCTTTCTTGATAATCGGAACAATAGAGCCCTCGTACTTACCCTTTTTAACAAGGATTTTATCCACGCTGCGACCTGAACGAATTGCTTCCAAAACAGGATTTCTTCCTATAATTTTATCATTCACTGAACTTTCTCCTCTATATTTACTCTATATTATAGCACGAAACCACAAGTTCGTGTAACTAAAAGACATATAAAATCCGTCAGTCGCCACGCCCTTGTGGTTTATTTTCTATTTATTTTTAATTATTTCAACAAAAATTTATCGTGAATTGCAACAACAGCCGCTTCAGCATCTTTTCTGTCAACAAGAACAGAAATCTTGATTTCCGATGTAGCAATCATATTGATGTTGATGTGTGCATCGTAAAGAGCCTCAAACATTGTAGCGGCAACGCCTGAGTTATTAACCATTCCCGCACCGACAATAGAAACCTTTGAAACGTCCTTCGTCCATTTAACTTCGTCAGCCTTAACGATTGCCTTGTTTTCTTCAAGAAGGTCAAGTACAGACTGTAAATCTTCTTCCGTAACAGTAAAGCTAATGTCTTTCTTTTCACCGTTACCGATTGACTGAATGATTAAGTCAACGCTTATTCCGTGCTTAGCAAGCATACGGAATACTGAGAAAGCTTTTCCCGGAGTATCCTCTACACCGCAAAGAGCAATTCTCGCAACATCATTATCTCTTGTTACACCTCTAACGAGCATCTTTTCCACTTGTTCTACCTCCTTAACATATGTGCCTTCATTGTTATTCAGACTTGATCTGACTGAAAGCTTAACCCCGTACTTCTTTGCCATTTCAACACTTCTGTTGTGAAGTACGTTTGCACCAAGTGACGCAAGCTCAAGCATTTCATCATATGAAATATCATCAAGCTTATACGCATTCTTTACAAATCTCGGATCTGCCGTATATACACCGTCAACGTCTGTATATATTTCGCAGACATCTGCGTGAAGTGCGGCAGCCAATGCAACGGCTGATGTATCACTTCCGCCGCGTCCCAAAGTTGTTATATCGTCATACTTGTTTATACCTTGGAAACCTGCAACGATTACAATGTTCTTCTTATCAAGCTCAGCTTGTAATCTTTCTGTATCTATTGTGCTTATTCTTGCAGCACCGTATTTAGCGTCAGTCTTAACACCTGCCTGCCAGCCTGTAAGAGAAATAACCGGACAACCGATTTTTTCTATCGCCATCGCAAGCAAAGAAATTGAAATTTGCTCACCTGTTGAAAGCAACATATCCATTTCACGCTTTGAGGCATTCGGGTTGATTTCCTTAGCCTTTTCGATAAGGTCATCGGTTGTATCACCCTGTGCCGAAACTGCAACAACCACATTGTTACCTGCTTTATACGCGTCTGTAATACGTCTTGCGACGTTCATTACTCTTTCAGCATCTTTAACGGAAGTACCGCCATACTTTTGAACAATAAGTCCCATTTTTGTTTATCCTTCCTTTTTTATATTCATATCTCAGAAACTACCGCACCGACATTGTCAATCGGCAGTATCAAACATTTCCATTCAAGACCGTTAGTCTTAAAATATTCTTCCATACCTGCTTTAAATTCATCATAGTTGCCGTCAAGTATTGAAAGTATCGTAGGTCCGGAGCCGCTCAAATATGTTGCGTGCGAACCCAAGTGATATGTTTTTTCAAATATATCCTCCATACCGTCAACGTAACTTTTACGATACTGTTGATGAAGTTTATCCTTAACGCCGATTTCAAGTGCTTTCATATCGCACGTAAGCATAGCCGCCTGAAACATTGACGCATGACCGACATTAAAGACTGCGTCTTTAAAATCAATCTTTGACGGAAGAACTCCTCTTGATTTCTTTGTTGCAACAAAGAAATCCGGAATTATAACCGCGAACTTAATATGACTTTTCAGCTTTGTGCTTTTGATTATAGTCTTGTCATCATCCATAAGCGACACGCAGAAACCGCCGAAAAGTGCCGGTCCCACATTGTCGGGATGACCTTCCATCGTTGCCGCAAGATGAATTATTTCCTGATACGAAAGCTGTCTGCCGGAAATAATATTTGCCGCCAACATTCCGCCTATAATACACGCACTGCTGCTGCCCAAACCTCTCGTCATAGGTATCTGACTGTCTTGAGTTATTCTGTAACCCTTTTGCTCATAACCTACATAGTCGAAAAGTTCCGCCATTGCACGGTAAATCAAATTGCTTGTATCCTGTGGGATAAAGCTTTGAGTATTTTTGTTGATTACTTCAAGTCCCTCGGGAATTTCCTCAATCATCATTCGGTTATACAAACCAACAGCCACACCGAGAGTATCAAAACCTGCACCCATATTTGCACTGGTTGCAGGCACTCTTAATTTAATCATTAATCCATTACACGAATGTTTGCCACAACATCAGACAGCTTAGCAAGTTTTTCTTCAACCTCAGATTTAGTAAGCGGTGAAGTCACAAACGCTGACTCATTGTCTATAATATTATCGACAAATTCGCACTTTCCGAATATTTTCTGAACATTTTCTGCAGAATCAGTTGTTCTTACAAAGTATTCAAACTTCTTTGAATCAATATCAGCCATAATATTTTCAGCCGGCTTTTCCCAGAAAATCTTCTTACTTCTGTCGCTGTGCTTAACCGCGTCAACAACGTCGGCAACAACAGCACTTGCAGTAGGAAGTTTACCTGCGCCCTTACCGTAGAACATTACATCGCCTACGCAATCGCCTGTAACCATAATGGCATTGAATACACCGTCAACACCGGCAAGAGGACTGCTGTTTTTTATCACCATAGGTGATACGATTGAGTAAACCTTGCCGTTTTCGTCAAACTGTGCATATCCGATAAGTTTTATAACTGAATCCATAGCAGCGGCATATTTAACATCGTCAAGAGTGATGTTTGTTATACCATCTGTATCAATATCATTGTAATCAATCATTTTGCCCGACGCAAGTGACGCCAAAATCGCAATCTTTCTGCAAGCGTCGTGACCTTCAATATCGGCGGCAGGATTTCTCTCTGCGAAACCGTTATTTTGTGCGTCTTTTAGGGCTGTTTCAAAAGTCTTGCCCTTTCTTATCATCTGGTCAAGAATATAGTTTGTTGTACCGTTTAAAATACCGGCAATCTTCAATATATTGTTAGCCGTTAGACATTGATGCATAGGTCTTATAATCGGAATACCGCCGCCTACACTTGCCTCAAAGAAGTAGTTTACATTTTTCCCTCGGGCAATCTCCAAAAGCTCTGTCCCGTATGTGGCAACAAGCTCCTTGTTAGACGTTACAACGCTCTTTCCCGCTTCAAGAAGACTTTTTGTAAATTCATATGCAGGGTGAAGTCCTCCCATAACTTCCGCAACAACGCTTACTTCGTCATCGTTAAGTATGTCATTGAATTCTTTTGTAAAAAGTTCTTTTTCGGGATGGTCGTCAAAATCGCGAATGTCAAGAATGTACTTTATATCCACACTTTCACCATTCGCACTGCGGCTGAGCTTGTCACTGTTGGTCTTAATTATGTCGTATACACCACTTCCAACAGTACCGTAGCCCATTATTGCAACCTTTGCCATTCTTATGCCTCCCTTATTTTTCTTTCATTATAATATGTATTTTGTTATAGTAATATCTATAATAAAATATATTACCATATCACTGTGATAAAGTCAATGTTTTCAAACGCCAAATATGACCTTTTTAATCAAAGTTCTTTTGTGTAAATTAACACTAACATTTTTATCGTCTGTTATTTTTCTTTATCTCTCTGTTAATCTTCGCATTCATTCCGCTGCCTTTTAAATACGGCAGAATACTCATACATTTGCCGTCTGCCACGATTATATGGTCAAGCATTTTTATACCGGCGAAAAAAAGCGTATGCTCCAAAGCCTGTGTCGTAACCAAATCGGCATTTGACGGTTTTAAAATTCCGCTTGGGTGATTGTGCGTAAATACAACTTGTGACGCGTCACTTTTAACCGCACTTCTAAGCACCTTCGCAACGTCAAGTTCAACGCTTTCAAAACTGCCCTCGAAAAGCATTTCCTGATTAATAATTCTGTTTTTCGGATCAAGGCAAATCATATAGCAACATTCACGATTTTTGCCGTCAAACAGATTGCACAAATAATTTTCACTCGTTTCACTGTTTAAAACAAACACGTCCGTATTATATTTTTCCGTATTGTAATACTGTATAAATTCACCGAGAGAACATATGTAATCGGCGGTTTTTTCACCTACACCGTCTATACTCATAAGACGTTTTTTAGAAGTGTGGAACACATTCACAAATCCACCGCACTCTTTAATCAAATTATGTGCTATATCATTCGTATCCGCCACCGGAATTACGTTGTAGAGAAGATACTCCAAAACCTTATGTTTCTGCCACGTTTTGAAACCGCCTTTTTCAAAATCCTCACGCATTCTTTTTCTGTGACCTTTGTGATTGTTTGTGTCCATTATTTCACCGCCATTACTTCATTCTACGGCTTATTATACACTATTTTACTATAATTTGTCTACAAATTTCGACAAATTATTTACACAAAAAACGGAGCATACCGTTTGGATATGCTCCGTATGAATATTTAATTACTTGCCTTCAACCAATCTCTTAGTGTCAATAGCAATCATAAGTTCTTCGTTTGTAGGGATAACAAGAGTTTTAACCGTTGCATCGTCAGCTGAAATATCAACTGTACCTCTTGCAGCGTTCTTGTCCTCGTTAATCTTGATACCCATAAAGTCAAGACCTTCAACAACTGCCGATCTTGTAGCCGCATCATTTTCACCTACGCCGGCAGTGAATACAACTGCGTCAACACCACCCATAGCGGCAGCATAAGCACCGATATCTTTCTTAACTTGGTATGAGAACATATCAAGAGCAAGCTGTGCTCTGTCATTTCCTTCTTTAGCGGCAGCAGACAAATCTCTGAAGTCAGATGATACGCCCGAAACACCCGAAACTCCGCTTTCCTTGTTCATAAGAGCGTCAACGTCTTTAGCTGACATACCTTTTTGGTTGATAAGATATGTAACGACAGCAGGGTCCATTGAACCTGTTCTTGTACCCATCGGCACACCGTCAAGAGGAGTGAATCCCATTGATGTATCTACACACTTACCGCCGTCAACAGCTGTAATTGATGAGCCGTTGCCAAGGTGGCAAGTAACAATCTTAAGGTCTTCTGCCGGCTTGCCTAAAAATTCAGCAGCCTTTTGTGAAACATACTTGTGGCTTGTACCGTGGAAACCATACTTTCTGATACCGTAGTTTTTGTAGTATTCATATGGCAAAGCATACATATATGCCTTTGGAGGCATTGTCTGGTGGAATGCTGTATCGAATACGCCAACCATAGGAGTGTTAGGCATAATCTTTTGGCAAGCCTTGATACCGATAATGTTCGGTGGGTTATGTAGAGGAGCAAGCGGTGTACACTTTTCAAGTGCTTTCATAACTGCTTCTGTAATTACGCATGAACCTGCAAATTCTTCACCGCCGTGTACAACTCTGTGACCGACTGCACCGATTTCGTCCATTGACTTGATAACACCGATTTTTTCATCAACAAGTGCGTCAATAACCATCTGAATTGCGTCACCGTGATCCTTCATCGGCTTTTCAATCTTAGTCTTTTCGTTCTTTGCAACATTTGTGTGTTGAAGATTTGAACCTTCAATACCGATTCTTTCGCAAAGTCCCTTTGCCATAACTTGTTCGTTGTCCATATCTATAAGCTGGTACTTCAATGATGAACTACCTGCATTTATAACTAATATTTTCATATTAAAATTCCTTTCATTTTTTGATTAATTATTTTGAGCCTGTATAGCTGTAATTGCTACAACACCTGCAATATCCTCTGCACTGCAGCCTCTTGAAAGGTCGTTTACAGGCTTTGCGATACCTTGAAGAATAGGTCCGTAAGCTTCGGCCTTAGCAAGTCTTTGAGTAAGTTTGTAACCGATGTTACCCGCGTCAAGGTTAGGGAAAATAAGTACATTCGCACCGCCTGCAACGTCTGATGAAGGAGCTTTCGACTTAGCAACGCTGTCAACGATAGCGGCGTCAAGCTGAAGTTCACCGTCAAGCTTTAATTCAGGAGCCTTTTCCTTTGCAAGCTTTGTAGCCTCTTGCATTTTGTCAACAAGGGCACTCTTTGCACTGCCGTATGTAGAATATGAAAGCATTGCAACTCTCGGTTCGTCTTGGATAAGCTGTTTGTATGATGCAGCTGATGAAATAGCGATTTCACTTACTTCGTCAGCAGTCGGATCTTGGTTAAGACCACAGTCACCGAAAATAAATGTACCGTTGTGACCGTATTCGCAGTTAGGAACATTCATAATAAAGAATGCAGATACAAGCTTTGTACCCGGTGCAGTCTTTAGAATTTGAAGTGACGGACGAATTGTGTCGGCTGATGAGTGAATAGCACCCGATACCATACCGTCAGCATCGCCTTGTTTAACCATCATTACCGCATAATATGACGGATCTTTGATTGTTTCGGCAGCCTGTTCAGGTGTAATGCCCTTTTTCTTTCTCAATTCATAGAATACGTTTGCGTATTCTTCGTTCTTTTCACTGTTTTCGCTGTCAACAATTTTGATACCGTCAATATCAAGGTTTTCAGCGGCAGCCATTGCCTTTATTTTGTCAGGGTTACCTACAAGAATAATCTTTGCATAGCCCTCTTTTTTTACCATTTCAGCAGCCTTCAAAGTTCTGATTTCTTCACCCTCTGCAAGAACGATAGTTTTGATGTCCTTTTTGGCTCTTTCCTTTAATTGTTCTATGAATGTACTCATTACACAAAACTCCTTTTTCTCTTTATAATTTTTTACCTCTTTTTATTATATACCTTTTTTTCGTCTTTTTCAAGTAAATATCTTAAAAAATTGCTTTATTTTGGCTTGTGAATTTTCTAACAATTTCACTCGGCTATTTACCCACGCAAAAACTGTGGAATATCGCCGTAACAATATCGTCCGACACGGTTTCGCCCGTAATTTCGCCAAGTGCGTCAATGGCGATATTAATATCAATCGATGCAATATCAGACGGCATATTCATATCAATAGCCTCAACAACCCGTCCGAGCGCTTCGCTTGCTTTTATAAGCGCCGTCTTGTGACGCATATTTGTTATAACGGCACTGTCCTCTCTTGCAAGCTCGCCGAAATTATAAACCTTGCGGATTTCATCGGCAAGAATATCAAGTCCCATACCCGTTTTCGCACTCACTTCAATAACAACACTGCCGTTTGCCTTTGCCTTAACCGCCTCAACATATTTGCTTTGACCCAGGTCGGTTTTGTTGATAAGAACAATTCGTTTTTTGTTTTTGGTCGCGTGCAGAACTTCCACGTCCTCATCACCGAAAAATCCGCTGCCGTCTATCATAACGACAACAAGGTCAGCCTTTTCAATAGATTTAATCGACTTTTCAACGCCTATTTTTTCAACCGTATCATCGGTATTTCTTATACCTGCCGTATCGATAAGCATAAGAGGTATTCCGTCAAGGTTGATATATTCCTCTATAACATCACGTGTTGTTCCCGCAATGTCGGTAACAATCGCTCTTTCCTCTCTTGCAAGCGAATTTAAAAGTGACGATTTACCAACGTTCGGTTTGCCTACTATAACCGTCTTTATACCGTCACGCAATATTTTACCGCTGTCGGCGGTTGATAAAAGTTTATTCACTCTGTTTTTGCAGTCATGCGCAACATTTCTTATATCGTCAGTCGTAATATCCTCCAAATCTTCATCCGGATAATCTATCGTGACTTGCATTTGTGCGGCAAGGTGAACAAGCTCATTTCTTACATTTTCGATTTCTTTTGAAAGTGAACCCTCAAGCTGTGAAAGTGCATTTCGCTGTGCAAGTTCGTTTGTTGAATTTATAATATCAATTACCGCCTCTGCCTGTGACAAATCTATACGTCCGTTCAAAAATGCACGTTTCGTAAACTCACCGGGCTCTGCCATATACGCGCCTGCTCTTATAATCGTATCAAGTACCGCTCTTGACGCTGTACTTCCTCCGTGAGTGCTGATTTCCACAACATCTTCGCGCGTAAAAGTTTTCGGTGCAAGCATAACCGTTGCAAGCACTTCGTCAACCTTTTCGCCCTTTTCGTTTTTTATAAAACCGTAATGAACGGTATGTGTATCGCAATCGGCAAGTTTTTTACTTCCGAAGAAAACCTTGTCCGCAACTTTAACAGCGTCATTACCGCTTATTCTTATAACGGCTATACCGCCGTTACCCTGCGGAGTGGAAATTGCCGCAATAGTTCGTTCCATTTTATCAAGTCCTTTCTTACAAATAAAGAGGTCTATTACATTAGACCCCTTTGTTCTTTCATATTCAGCAAAAATTCATAAGGCACATAACCGCCCGAAACTTTTCCAAGCTCCACATCAGGCTTATTACCGCCGTGAAAATCACTTCCTCCGGACTTTACAAGTCCTAATTTATCGCATATATCAAAACACATTTTTGAAAATTCTTCGGAATAGCAGTTATATAAACATTCCGTACCGTCAAGTCCGTATTCCTTTAATTGTTTCAAAAGTGAATACAATTTGTCGTAATCTTCCGTAATATAAACAGGGTGTGCCAAAATCGCCAAACCGCCTGCATTTTTAATCATTTCAATACTTTCTTTAGGCGAATACGTTTTTCGCGGAACATAACAGCTCATACCCTTGCCGAGATACTTTTTGAATGCCTCGTCTACTGACGCAACATATCCCTTCTTCACCATAGCATGGGCAATATGTGCTCTGCCTGTATTCAAAAGCGTTGCACCGTCTTTTTGCGACAGTATATCGTCAACCGATATTTCCATACCTTGCCCGTTCACAAGTTCAAGTACTTTTTTGTTACGCACTTCTCTTGCATTTTTAAGTTCGTCAAGTTTTTCGGCAAGTTCAGTATCGTTTTCATCAATAAACAAGCCGACTATGTGCATTTCTTTTTCGTACTTTGCACTTATTTCAACGCCGGATATACCCTCAATTCCGTATTCACCGCAAGCACGTTTGAACTCGGCAAGTCCGTTTATCGTATCGTGGTCTGTAAGTGCGATGGCACTGAGTCCTGTTTTATGTGCTTTATGCGCAACCTCCGACGGAGTAAACGTACCGTCGGACGCAGTTGAATGCGTATGCAAATCAATCTTTTTTATCATCGATAAGTCCCTGCAATTCTGCCATAAACGTATCTATGTCATCAAAACTTTTGTATACAGACGCAAAACGTACATAAGCAACTTCATCAAGTTTTTTAAGCTTTTCCATAACCTTTTCACCTATAGCGGTGCTTTCGATTTCACGCGTCATTGACTGATACAATTCGCTTTCAATATCGTCCGCAATCTGTTCCATTTGCGATAGAGATATAGGACGTTTTTCGCAAGCCGTAATTATTCCTTTTAACACTTTTCCTCTGTCATACTGCTGACGTGACTGATCTTTCTTTATAACCGCAAGCGAAATCGCCTCAAGCTTTTCGTATGTAGTGAAACGCTTTTGACATTTTAAGCACTCACGTCTTCTTCTGATGGAATTGCTTTCTTCGGTAGGTCTTGAATCAATGACCTTACTTTCGGCAAATCCGCAATATGGACATCTCATTTGTGTTTCTCCTTTATGTATAGTATTTATGGTATTATTATATACTATTCGATAATTTTTTTCAAGATAATTTTTCATTATCAATATCAAAAAATCGCACAAGAACCAAATCTTCTCCGACCACCTCAATAGCGCTCCACGGAATGACAAGTTCACCCCCTCCGAAAAGCCTTGCCAAACAGCACCCTTTTCGCGGAACTATTATAGCTTCGATGTTCCCCGTACTCTCGCTTATCTCCACGTCACTGATGCGTCCAAGCCGCTCTGCCGTCTTTATATTCACAACTTCTTTTTGTTTTAAATTATACCCTCGAAACATAATATATTCATATCCTTTCTGTATTTCATTGTGTGTGTTATATTTATGATTTTGTTGACTTAATTATTATAATCAGTTATAATCTTAATTATAAAAGGTAGGTGGAAAATATGAAATTGATAAGCGTTATAGTGCCTGTATACAACACTGAAAAATATATCGAAAAATGTGTTATGAGCATACTTAACCAAACATATAAAAATCTCGAAATAATACTTATTGATGACGGCTCAACTGATAATTCACCGCAAATATGCGACAGTCTTGCCGAAAAAGACAACAGAATTACGGTAATCCACCAGCCTAACGGAGGTGTGTCTTCCGCACGAAACATCGGTCTTGACAATACGCACGGCGATTATATAACGTTTGTCGATTCCGATGATTATATCGCACCGAATATGATTGAGTTTCTTTCAGAAAATATCGGTGATACCAATATAGCAATGTGCGGTTACACCAGTGTAGACGAAAACGGCAATCTCTCTCCGCAGGAAAACGTAACTGTCACAGACGGAATTATATCAACCGATACATTTTGGAATTATTTTTACACCGACACAAGAATTTATTACGTCACCTTGTGGGCAAAGTTATATAAAAGTCATCTTTGGAATAATGTTCGTTTTCCGCTTAATACGTTGCATGAGGACGAATTTGCCGTACATCAAATCATAAGTCAATGCAGTAAAATCGCAGTTTCAAAAAAACCGCTTTATTTTTATCTTCAGCGTGAGGGCAGTATTATGCACACGCAGTTTAAAACCGAAAACCTAAACGCCGCCGAAGGTATGCTTGACCGTTGTCAATTTTTCTTTAACAAAAAAGAATACACCCTCGCCGAAAAGGCTCTTTCTATGGCAATGTACAGTATCATTAAAGGTTACGGCATTTTAGGAGAAAACGATAAAATCAAAGAGCTTTATAAACAATTTCGTTTGATGTACCGAAAACTTGTTTTTAAAAATACAAGTATGAAATTCAAATATAAATGCGGAATTTTCGCACTAAATAAACAAATATTCATCAAATTAAAAAAGTGACGACTGCTCGGTCGTCATTTGAGATTATAGACAAAACCATTATGGTTTTGTCTACTTTATTCTTTGGAGTTTGAGGTGCTAACCTCATTAAAAATCATTTCTGACGACATGCGCGGCAGAAATGACTTAAAATCTAAAGTTTCGACTTTGGAGAAACTTTATGATTTTTTCTCTAAAAATACTCAAAAATTACATCGCGAGATGTGATTTTTGGAGCTGGCGACATTTTGTCGCCAGGCTCGTTATTTGTTGTATATCCATATACGGGTTCATTTTATCATTCCATATATAAACCGATATTTCTGCATTTTTCAGTTCATTCGGTATTGTAAATTCTGCCGTTAAATCATCATTTACGTTCACCGTTTCAACTCGTTTCAAAACATCATTTTCTTTGTATACAACATACATTTTTATATTTTCCGCCGACACTGGCTTATCTAATATAATTTTCGCATTAACCCTGTCACCGTCTTTTGTAAACTCAACTTTGTTGCTTACAGTCGGTGTCACCGTTGGTTCGGCAGTCGGCTTAACTGTCGGTGTCGCCGTCGGTTCGGCTTTTGGTGTCGCCGTTGGTTCGGCGGTCGGCTTAACAGTCGGTGTCGCCGTTGGTTCAACTGTTGGTGTTGCTGTCGGTGTCGCCGTTGGTTCGACTGTTGGTGTTGCTGTCGGTGTCACAACTCCGACAATCAGTTTAAAGCTACGTTCAACATTTCCGCTTGCAGTCGGTGCAGTAACCGTTACATCATACACGCCCTCTGCAATATCATCCATGAATCCAATCGTTGACGAATATTTCGAAACGCTTATATTGTCCGTTATAGGTGCAAAGCACATATTAAGTTCCTCAAAATCACCCTCATAATTTCCGTCCTCTGTCAACGTTGAATTTCTCGGGCCGTACGTTTTACCATTATATGAAACAGTATAAATAAGCGGTACCATACTTATATCATAAAAACCGCTGCCCTCAAATTCCGTTTCAATCGGAATATCAAAATAACCTTGATTAACTTCAAGCGAAGTGTCATTAAATTCACTCCCTGTTATCCCAAAACTTTTCAAAACAACAGCTTCTTCCGTTTTACTGCTCGTCTTAAAGCCGTCCACCGTCTTGTCAAGCGTCATATCAGATTGAGTGGCATACGGATTGAAAGTAAAACTTCCGTCACCCTTTGATGTCTTAATATATAACCTGTCATACTCGGCAATACCCGAAGAATTTACTCCGCCCGAAGTTTGAAATTCTGTCACACCGCTTAGTGTACCGTTTACCGTAAGCAATCCGTCCTTTGCCAAAACAAGTGTACCTCCGCCGTAAAAATCATTTACACTGCATTCACCCAAGTTTGACATATCCAAAATTCCGTTTGAATTAATCTTTACGTTGACATCGTCATTAATCTCGGTAAGTTCAAGCATTCCGCTGTCCACCGTAAGCAAACCTATATTTTTCATTGCACTGCTGTACTGATACTCTGTTACCACACTGACATTTGCTCTGCCGCTACCGCAGTCGCCGTCAATCTCACAAATAGAACTGTTGCTCAAATTAATATTCACATTGCCCGTCACACCGTACACTGCCGAACCGGCAGTCGGTGCAGTCGGCTCATTATTCGGATCAAGGAAATTATCGGAATTATAATAACCCTCTTTCGCTCCGCAAGAATACACCTTACCGATATTTTTACCCGTCACACCGTTTATATCAATTTCAACATCTTTATCAAAACTGCCGTTGATACTTCCGGCATAGATGTTTCCGAAATGCGTTTTATTACCGCTTAAAACTATCTTGCTTTTTTCTCCGGCAGTCGGACTAAGGCTCACACCGTTTTTGTCGTACAACGTACCGCCTACAATATGTACTTCCCTTGTATTTTGAAAATATGTAACATTGTCAAGCGTAAGTGTATATCCGTTTGCCGCAATCAGTGCGTGATTGCCGTTTACAAGCGACAAAACTACATTTTTAAAACTCACGTTTCCGCCCAAAACCACACCCGCTTTGCGTATTGAAATCTCCGGTGCGGTATCGCTTTTTGAAGTGATTGTAACATTTTTGTTTATTACAAGCGGTTTATCGTCACTGCTGTTTACAAATGCGCCTTTTTCGCCGACACATATTGTACCGCCGTCCTCAACGGCATTTAATGCGTCCTCAAACAGATTATAAGGCGATTGTTCTGTTCCGTTTCCTGTGCTCGAACTGTTTCCGCCGGTAAATTCGGTGTACACCGTATTGTCACTTACCGCCATTACTATCGGCGGACAAAGCACTATACAAAGTATTAAAATCAATATATTTTTCAGCTTCATTAATTCGCTCCTTTTTTTCTTTTTAGTAACATTATACTATTAAATCCGTCTTTATACAAGTTTAAATCTGATAATTATAATTATCCGGCAACCTGTACTGTGACGGAACAATGCCGTATTGCTTTTTGAAAAGTTGCGAAAAATATCCGACGTCCTTATAATCAAGTCTTAATGCGATTTCGGTAATTTTCATTTCCGTATTTTTCAGTAACCACCCTGCACGTTTTAAGCGTACAGTTGTGATATAATCCACAAAGCGCATACCTGTCTGTGTTGCGAACACCGTACTTAAATACGAACTGTTCATATACAGCTTAGACGCAATAGTCTTTTGTTTCAGGTCACTTTCCGGATTGTTCAATATGTATAATATAACATCCTGCATTTGCGGATTTTGAACTTTGGGATATAATTCCCACACTTCGTTTGCAGTTTCGATAACCGCCCTTTCGGCGTCCTCGGTTCTCTCTATCCCCACATACTCCTTGACATCAATATGCGGAATATACAAATCAAGCCATTCGTTTTGCTTGAAAAGTTCGTTTACAACATTGTCGTATGTGCTGATAACCGCATTTTCCGCAAGCACGTTATCTGTAGCAATATTGTATATATCAGTGCGTGTATCGGCAAGCTGTTTTTCAAGATTGCCGCCGTGCTGTTCTATACAACTGAGTATTTCTTCGGAATGATAAACTTCTTCCTTCTTGTCAGTTCTGTTCTCTATACGGTCGAAAATCGAACAGAACGACTTTTCAGTCAAAGGCTCTGTAAGATAATCAAACGCACCGTAAATTATACCTTGTCTTGCGTTTTCAAAATTCGGCTCAGTGCTGAAAAGCACCACGCACGAACACAGCCTTTCACCTCTGATGTGCCTTAAAAGCTGAAGTCCGTCCATTCCGTCAATATCCGTTTGCATGACTGCCAAATCATAGTGCTGTTTTCTAACCTCATCATAAGCCGCCGCACCGTCTTTTGCGACCGCCGATATTTCAAATTCCGAATTTTCGCCCCAAATATTCATTCTTTTTATCTTTTTAGAAATATTTTCATCCTTAAAAACAAGCAATACCTTGTACATATAATCCCCTTCTCACACCGTATTTTTATATCATACTTATCCGATAGGTTTAATCATAACATATATTTTTTTTATTGTCAATTTAATATAGGAAATTTTTTTAATTTTTTTGTATTGTCATTTAACCGTATATATTATATAATTTTATAAAAACAATTTTTACGAACGGAGTTGTTGTTTTATGGAATTGAAGATAAAGAAAATATTTTTTAAATCATATATATTAAATACCGAAAATCAAACAGAATTTATAATAAAGAAAAACCTGAAAACATATGGTGAATATTCTGTCTGTAACAGCAGCGGTGAAATTGTTTATTCCGTAAAAATCGACCCTAAAGCGCTCGACAAACGCATTAAATACGTCTTTACCGAACACGAAACACAAAACGAATTTTACGCGTGGGCAGACTACAAATGGAACGACACCGAAACAAACGGCTCTGCTTTAAAAAAGCTTTACGATATTTTCGTAACACCCCCGATTGAATTTTATATTGAGGCTGAAAGCTTTTTCGGTGAACTTTGTATAAGACGAAGTAAATTCAATAAATTCGATATTCTGATAAATAACAAACTCAAAGGTTTGATTACAAATCACAAAATTTCATGTGATGAAATCGACGATAAAGCACTTCTTGCAATGCTTTACGTTTTTTCAAAATTTGTTTCGGATAATGAAAAAGAACTTGTTTCCGCTAAAATTATGTAATACAAAAGGCTGTCGGCGAAATGCCGACAGCCTTTATTTTTTATTTTACGGTAACTTTTCTGTATGTATTAAAGTTTAACCATTTTTCAAAGAATTTGTTTTCATCATCTCTTGTTGCATATTCCCTAAGGAAGTTCACAACTTTTTCTCTTGAATCAGCCTTAATTTCAAAACCGCGTCCGTTAATGACAGGGTAACCGTCGTATTCATAATTCTTTGTTTCGATAATATCGCCTATCTTCTTATTTCTGACTTTAACCGTAACTCCGTCACGAAGTACAATTATATCAAAGCTGTCAGGATATTTATAGCTTTCACCCTCTGTCGGAATTTTGTCACCGACAGTATAAGTCTTGTCAACAGGTTGATATTTAAGTACTGACAAGCTCTGTGGATCGTAATAGAATTCTTCAAAAATATCGCCTCTTGCCTCAATGTTTTCAAACTTAAACGATGCTCTATCCGAGAAAGAACCGCCCTTTTCTTTAAGTTCGTCAACAACACCGCAAGCCGAAGTCATATTTGTCACACGGTCGATAAGAATTAATTCACCGAGTGTTCTGTGTTCTTCAAACAAGTCTGCAACAACAGCCTCCGTAAGCAAGATTTCGCATACCGCAATACCGTTTTTGCCTATTGTTTCCGCATTGATATGCTCACCTGTATTAACGTCAATCGCATAATCAATACCTGCGACTATACCGGCGATTGTCTTTGTACCAATCTTTACAAGATAGTCTTTTCCGACTGTCAAAGGCTCATCGTCCATCCACAAAAGTGACGCTGTAAGACGCTTATAAGGTGCAAGGTTTGTACCCTTTACAAGCACACACCCTCTTGAAACGTCAACTTCTTTGTCAAGAGTAATTGTGACAGGCTGACCTTTAAATGCAGTTTCTGACTTCTTGTCACCTACATAAATTTCTTTTACATGAGCACTTTCATTGCTCGGCAATGTTGTAATCTCGTCACCGACATTTATGCTGCCCGATTCAATCTGACCTTGAAAACCTCTGAATGTGTGGTTCGGTCGGCAGACTCTCTGTACAGGGAGATAAAATCCCTGTTCCGCATTTTCTTCGCTTATATCTACATTTTCAAGATATTTCAAAAGCGGTTCGCCGTCATACCAAGTGATGTTTTCCGATTTAACCGTTACGTTGTCACCCTCTGTTGCAGACAACGGAATTATCTTAACGTTTTCAAGTGACAATTCGTTTTTCAATTCTTCAATCTGTCCTACGATTTTATCATAAGCATTTTTATCATACTTTACAAGGTCCATCTTATTTACGGCAAACACAAAGTAACGTATACCCATAAGCTTACAAATTCTCGCATGACGTCTTGTTTGAACAAGCACGCCTTGTGACGCATCGATAAGAATTACAGCCAAGTCCGCAAATGACGCACCTACCGCCATGTTTCTTGTATATTCTTCGTGTCCGGGTGTATCGGCAACGATAAAACTTCTGTTGTCGGTTGTGAAATAGCGGTATGCAACGTCAATCGTTATACCTTGTTCTCTTTCAGCCATAAGTCCGTCAAGTAAAAGTGAGTAGTCAATCGCTCCGCCTCTGCTGCCGACTTTACTGTCAAGTTCCAATGCTTTCTCTTGATCGGCATAAAGAAGTTTTGAGTCGTAAAGGATATGTCCTATAAGTGTTGACTTACCGTCGTCAACGCTTCCGCAAGTTATAAATTTAAGTAATCCGTTCATATTAGAAATAACCCTCCCTTTTTCTGCGTTCCATGCTTCCTGCCGCCTCATTGTCTATAACTCTTGAAGTTCTTTCGGAAGATACCGCACTTAGTGTTTCTTCAATAATTTCGTCAAGCGTATCGGCAGTCGATTCTATACCGCCTGTAAGCGGATAACAGCCAAGTGTTCTGAATCTTACCGATTTGTATTCAGGCACTTCTCCCTCTTTTAGAGGTAATCTGTCGTCATCAACCATGATAAGATTGCCGTCGCGCTCAACAACAGGTCTTTTTGCCGCGAAGTAAAGCGGTACAATATCAATCTTTTCACGCTTGATATACTGCCAAATATCTTTTTCTGTCCAGTTTGAAATTGGGAATACTCTCATACTTTCGCCCTTGTTAATCTTAGTGTTGTAAAGTTTCCACATTTCAGGGCGTTGGTTTTTAGGGTCCCACGCCTGTGCCTCATTTCTGAATGAGAAAATTCTTTCCTTTGCACGCGATTTTTCTTCGTCACGTCTGCCGCCGCCGAATGCCGCTCTAAAGCCGTACTTTGTAAGCGCCTGCTTTAATGCCTGTGTTTTCATTATGTCCGTATAAGCCGCACCGTGATCAAACGGATTGATGCCTTGCTTTATACCTTCCTCATTTGAATACACAATCATTTCAATACCGAGTTTCTTTGCGGTATCGTCACGGAATTTAATCATATCCTTAAACTTCCAAGTTGTGTCTATGTGCATAAACGGGAACGGCGGTTTTTCAGGATAAAACGCCTTCATTGCAAGGTGCAGCATTACGGAACTGTCCTTACCGATTGAGTATAGCATTACAGGCTTTTCACACTCTGCCGCTACCTCTCTTATAATATATATTGCTTCTGCTTCAAGCTCATCAAGATGTGATAATTCATTCATTTAGTGTCCCTCCTTTTAGTGTCCCTTAATACTTATTTGATTCTTTTCTGTCTATGTCTATTTCGGAAACCGTGCCGTCATATTTTTCAATTACCCATTTTAAAATATCGCCGTTTTCCTCTGTATGTACCTTACTTCCCATACCGCCTATATCCGCACCGAGATAAAACGATATTGCGTGCATAGGACATTCTTTGATACAGGAAGTACAGCCCCAGCAATCTTTCGGGTACTTTATAAATGCTTTATTATCTCCGTCCTTTTTTATAAGACTTCCCGGACATACCATACAGCATTTTCCGCAACCTATACATTTGCTTTTATCAATCATTATGCTCATATGTTCTGCCCCCTTCCACAAGGTCACGAAGTATAATTTCTATTTCACCGTCTTTAAGACGTGAATTGACGTATTTGTTAAAGTTTTCGTTATCCTTATTCGGATAATCAAGATTTTCCGCAAAACTGTGCCAGCGTGTTTCCTTTCTCGCTTTGAGATGTGCTATAACACTTCTTGCAACGACAAGTCTTTCACGAAGTTCGTATATATACATAAGCTCCTGAAAATCTTCTGCGTGAAGTTTTTCTGAAAGCTGATAGATTTGACGGATTTTCGTATCGGCTATGTCAAGCTGTTTTTCATTAAAGCGATAATTTGTCTTGATACCGCCTGCATACGAATCCATAACGGTCTGCATTGCCTCTTCAAGCTGTTCTGTCGTGAATGTTCCGTCAGTGTTTCCGTAAAGGAAATCTGTCACTTCCGATAGGTGACGTTCAATGTCGCTTTCGTCAATCGCACTTATTTCGCCAAGTTCAGAAATTGCGGTAAGTGCCGCAATTTCACCCTCTGCCAACGCACCTGTAACGTATTTCTGCGGACAACCTCCTGCAACGTCACCTGCGGCATACAAGCCTTTTACGGTAGTTCTTCTCTTTGTATCCACCCAATAACCGCTTGCGGTGTGACCGCCTACGATATAAGGCTCTGTACCCTCTATTTCAACATTTTGCTCTGACGGATTTTTACCGCTTTCAATCCATTTTAGAGTCTGTGACGGTGCCATATTCAGATAAGCCTTTTTCAAATCCTCGCTTGCCTCTTGGGATATACCCTCTGTACGAAGATAGCAAGGACCTCTGCCCTCAATATTTTCATTCACCGTTCCGTACACTCTCTCGGAGGTTGTAAGACCGTATTTTGTTTCGTAAACCTCACCGAGCGAATTTATTTGCTTTGCACCCGCACCTTGTGCCAAAGTACCTGTCGGAGCGATTGTATCTTTACAGCGAAGTGCTATAAATCGCATTTCAAATGTCGTCATTTCCGCACCGGCTTTTATACCCATTGCATATCCGGCACCCGTATTAAACGGCGGATACCACATTTTATGACGTGAAAATCCGGGATTATTTGGCTTGTAAAGGCCGGCCGCACCGCCTGTTGCGATTATAACCGCTTTCGCTTCGATTATGTAAAACGTATCGTTTTCAATACCTATACCGTATGCACCCTTTATCCTGTTACCCTCAACCGCATAATCAATAATATTTACACGATTAAGCACCGATACATTTTCTTTTTGCAATGCCGCCTCTGCCAAAATAGGCTTTATATTTTCACCGTTGATTTTAAGGTTTCTGTTACCTCTTGTCACATACTTTCCGTTTTCGTCCTTCAAAATAACAAGTCCGAGTTTTTCAAGTCTGTCTACGACTTCATTCAGCTTTTCGGACATTGTAAGAAGTAAATCTTCTCTGACAATTCCGTCCGCGTCCTTTTTTGCATAATCAACGTAATCCTGCGGAACACGTCCCTCTGTTATGTATGCGTTAAGTGCGTTGACACCTGCGGCAAGACAACCACTTCTCTTTATATGTGCCTTTTCACATATAAGCACCTTAGCGTCGGAATGTTCTGCGATAGTAACCGCCGCATAGCAACCGGCAGTACCGCCGCCTATAATTAAAATATCTGTTTTTAATCTTTCGGTTTTCAATATATTTGTCATATAAACACCTCTTTTATCAGATTACCAATGAATCCTCCGAAATTGATTTATTGTCAAGCAAGTATGCCTTATCGCCTACCGTAACAAATATTCTGTACAAGAATACGTCAACTTCTTCACCGTCTTCAATCGCCTGTTCGTCAAGACCGCGTCTGGCTTTAAGTTCCGTACCGTCCACGTCTACGACTACTTCTATACTGTCGCCTCTGAACAATACATTTTTCGTAACTCCGTGAGATGCGGAGCTTTTGTATTTCTGTACTTCGTTTTTCTTTGTCACTTTAACAAATTCAGGTCGTACGATTGCTTTTTCGACATTTTCAATATGCTCAAAATTATGAAACTTTGAATAATCATCAACGAATGTTGTTTCTCCGAAAAACGATGCCGTAAATGCTGTTTTCGGATTGTGATAAATTTCAATAGGTGTTCCCGTCTGTTCAATTCTACCCTTATTTGTTATTATAATTTCGTCTGCTACTTCGATTGCCTCGTCTTGGTCGTGAGTTACAAATATACTTGTAACTCCAAGCTTTTCAATCATTTCTCTAAGCCAGCTTCTAAGCTCTTTTCTTACCTTTGCGTCAATCGCCGCAAACGGTTCGTCAAGAAGTAAAAGCTGTGGATTAGGTGCAAGTGCTCTTGCGAATGCCACTCTCTGTCTTTGACCGCCCGAAAGCTGACTCGGATAACGTTTTTCCAAACCCTCAAGACCTATAAGTTTAATAAGCTCTCTTACTCTCTCGTCTATCTTCTTTTTATCGGCTTTCTGAACTCTAAGACCGAATGCGATATTATCATACACCGTCATATATCGAAACAGTGCGTAATTCTGAAATACAAAGCCAATCCCTCTCTTGCTTGCCGCAAGGTCGTTTACTCTCACACCGTCGATTATAATATCTCCGCTGTCGGGAGTTTCAAGACCCGCAATCATTCGCAGAATAGTTGTCTTACCGCTGCCGCTCGGTCCTAAAAGACCGATAAGTTTACCCTTTTCAACGCCGAAGTTGACATTGTCCGACGCTTTATAATCGCCGAAGTTTTTATTTATATTTTTTAATTCAACGTACACTCTATTCCGCCTTCTTTCCTTTGTATTCAACAATACTTCTGATTATCAAAATAATCACTGCAAAAATCACAAGTATTGACGCTACCGCAAATGCCGGTACATATTTATTGTCGCCGAAAAGTATTTCAACCTGCAACGGAAGCGTATTCGTTTTACCTCTCAAATGTCCCGAAAGGACTGATACCGCACCGAATTCACCCATCGCTCTTGCCGTACAGAGTACCACTCCGTAAAGCAATGCCCATTTTATATGAGGGAATGTTACTTTTCTGAAAATCGTAAATCCGCTTGCACCCATAAGTGCCGCCGCTTCTTCCTCTGTGCCCTGTTCCTCAAGTATCGGTATAATTTCTCTTGATATAAACGGAAACGTTACAAATATCGTTGCCAATATAATTCCCGGTACGGCAAACACTACTTTTATACCGGCTTGCTGTAAATAAGGATAAAGCACGCTTTGTCTGCCGAATACCAATATGAATATCAAACCTGCTATAACGGGTGAAACCGTTACCGGAATATCAATAAGAGTTGTCAAAACCTTTTTGCCTTTAAACTGGAACATTGTCAAGAACCATGCCGCAAACAGTCCGAAGAATGTGTTTACAACAAGTGCCGACAAAGTTGCTTTTGCGGTAAGCTTTACCGCGCTTATCGTATCTTTATCGGTTATGTACTGAAAATATTTTCCCACACCGTTACGAAGTGCAACGGATATAACCGTATAAAGCGGAAGAATTAAGAATACAAATGCGAATAATACGCTGACGGCAATCAATATCCATTTAACAACCTTAATGCCTTCATTTTTCTGCATACTATCTTCCTCCTTTTAATATTTTTGTGTTTCTCGCCTGAATAAGATTTACAATAAACAATATTGCAAATGAGAATGCAAGCATCACAAGTGCTATTGCCGTTGCACTGTTATAGTCAAAGTCCTGTAATTCCGACATAATTATAAGCGGTGTTATTTCCGTTTCATAAGGCTTGTTGCCTGCTATAAAAATTACACTGCCGTATTCTCCTATACATCTTCCGAGTGCCAAGCCAAAACCTGTAAGTGCGGGAGGAATTATTTCCGGTAAAATTACTTTACGAAATATTGTTCCTCTGTTTGCACCAAGCGCTCCCGCCGCTTCTTCATATGACGGATCAAGTTTTTCAAGCACCGGCTGTACCGCTCTTACAACGAACGGTATGCCGATAAATATAAGCGCCACTACAATTCCGATTCTTGTATGTGCTATTTTTATACCGAACGGTGCGAATAATTTTCCTATAAGTCCTTCTTCTGTTGTAAGGTTTGCAAGAGCCAAACCGGCAACAGCTGTCGGAAGTGCGAACGGAAGTTCAATCATTCCGTCAAGAACACGTTTAAACGGAAAATCATATCTTACAAGCACCCAGGCAAGTATGACGCCCATAATCGAATTTATTATTGATGCGATAAGCGAAGTGAGGAAAGTTACCTTAAAACTTGCAAGAACACGCGGACGTGTAATTGTTTCGATAATATCGCTCAGGTGCATTCTTGATGTGTAAATCACAAGTGCCGCCAACGGTATAAGAACAACTAAGCTCAATATTGTAATTGTCACGCCCATTGAAAGTCCGAAACCCGGTATTACTCTTTTCTTCTTTGCTTTCATTTACATTCCTTCTTTACTTATCTGTTTTTTCATAAATGCGGTCAAATACTCCGCCGTCATCAAAATGCTTTTTCTGTACTTCGTCCCAACCGCCGAAGTCTTGTATTGTTACAAGGTTTATGTTAAGGTCAAATGTATCTGCATATTCGTTTAATATATCAGGGTTTGACGGACGGTAGAAATTGTCGCCTGCAATTCTCTGCGCCTCATCAGAATATAAATAACTTAAATATTCCGTTGCAACATCTCTTGTACCTCTTTGGTCAACCACCGCATCAACTACCGCAACAGACGGCTGAGCCAAAATGCTTATGCTCGGCGTTACGATTTCATATTCATCGGGATTTTCCTGAACCGATAGGAACGCCTCATTTTCCCAAGCGATAAGTACATCGCCTTGATTGTTTTCAACAAATGATGTTGTAGCACCTCTTGCTCCCGAATCAAGTACAAGCACGTTTTCGTATAACTTCTTTATAAATGCCTCAATCTGTGTTTCGTCACCGTTGTAAAGTTTATCGGCATATGCCCAAGCCGCAAGGTAATTCCATCTTGCACCGCCTGAAGTTTTCGGATTAGGTGTTATAACTCCGACGCCGTCTTTAACAAGGTCGCCCCAATCCTTGATATTTTTCGGATTGCCTTTTCTTACAAGGAATACGATTGTTGAAGTGTAAGGCGAACTGTCTTTGTCAAATTCATTTATCCAGCCGTCCTCTATAAGTCCTGCGTCTTGTATTGCCTTTACGTCATATTCAAGCGCAAGCGTTACAACGTCTGCCTCGTTTCCGTTTGCAACTTCAAGTGCTTGCTTACCGCTGCCGCCGTGTGACTGTATAACTTCAACGTCATGTCCTGTTTGCCCTTTCCAATGCTCTGCGAAAAGTTCGTTGTACGCACTGTATAATTCTCTTGTAGGGTCGTATGATACGTTCGTTATCGTAACCGACTTTTCTGTACTTGTGTCTGCACTGTTTCCGCAGCCTGCAAGTACCGTTACCGCCAAAATTGATGTTAATAATATACTAAAAATTTTCTTTTTCATAAATTCATTACCTCGCTATAATATAAAATTTATTTTTTTATCACCTCTGAGCCATACACATTCGGCAACACATCTTTCTATATACCATGCTTTTTCTGTTCAAATTTTCTCTCATAATCGTTGCCTCCTTTGTTATTCATACTTTTCCTATGGGATATAGGATTTTTAATGTCCTTATCTTACTCCTATATTGTCGTTTTGTCAACATTTTCATATAGTAAAAAAATTAAATTTTTTTCCTATATGTTTTATTTCGGACGACCGATGATCGTCCGCTACGAAATACTTATAAATTAAGAAAAGCAAAATTATCCGAATATAATTAATCATACTTGCAAATAATAACACAAAACGAAAGGCGGAAATTTTTATGTTAAGAGGAAAAATAGTAGTAGTCGGTGCCGGTTTTGTAGGTTCTACGACCGCATACACAATAATGCTTGACGGTTTTTTCAGAGAAATTGTATTGATTGACGTAAACAAAGACAAAGCCGACGGTGACGCTCTTGATATGGCTCACGGCACATCTTTTCTAAAGCCTGTAAGCGTTTACAGCGGAGATTGGAAAGACTGTGCCGGCGCCGATATAGTCGTTATAACAGCAGGGGTAAACCAAAAAGTCGGCGAAACACGAATTGACCTGTTAAAACGAAATACCGAAATTTTTAAAAGTATAGTTGAAAATGTTATGAAGCACGCGCCGACAGACGTAATACTTCTTACCGTCACAAACCCTGTCGATATTCTGACATACGTCACCTACAAACTTTCGGGACTTCCTAAACAGCAAATTATCGGCTCGGGTACGGTTCTTGACACTTCAAGACTGAAATATCTTATCAGCAAACATACGGGAATTGATGCACGTTACTGCCACACATACATTATCGGTGAACACGGTGACAGTGAAGTTGCGGCATGGAGCATTACAAACATTGCCGGTATGAGTATGAAAAGTTTTTTTGAGCATTACGGCAAGTGTACAGATGAAGATTTACAAGCGATGTACAGCGAAGTTAAAAACTCCGCATACGAAATTATACAAAAAAAAGGTGCAACCTACTACGCAATAGCGACAGCAGTTGCACGAATTGTCGAATGTATTTCCGGCGGTGAAAATTCTGTTCTCACCATTTCAAGCGTCTTAAACGGCGAATACGGAATTGAAGATATTTCGCTCAGTGTTCCGACACAGGTTTCCGGTTACGGTGTTGAACGCATACTTGACGTTCCTTTTAACGAAATTGAACTTCAAGGCCTTAGAAACAGTGCAAAAACACTTAAAGACAGTCTTAAATCAATCGGTTTTTAAATCATAAATAATTGCATTACAGATTGCGGCGGCCACATTTGAGCCGCCTTTTCTGCCTCTTGCTACTATATACGGCACACCCGATGTCATAATCAATTCTTTTGCCTGTACAACGTTCACAAAGCCGACAGGTACACCGATTATCGCAATCGGATTGATTTTACCGTTCTTTATGAGTTTATCAAGTTCTATAAGTGCGGTCGGTGCATTTCCCACAGCAAAAATCACGTCTTTTTCAAGTCTTGACGCTTTTTCCATACTCGCAACGGCCCTTGTAGTGCCGTTTTCCTTTGCGGCTTTTGCAACGTCCTCGTCGGACATAAAACAATGTACCTCTCCGCCGTATGACGCAAGACGTTTTTTGTTTATTCCCGAACGTGCCATTTGCGTATCGGTTACAATATCCGCACCGTTCTTTATCGCGGTCTTTATAATCTCAACCACGTTTTCCGAAAAGCACAAATTGTCAAGATAATCAAAATCGGCGGTTGTGTGAATAACACGTTTAACAATCGGTTTAATCGTTTTTTCTATATCGTACGGAAGTTCGCTCTCTATGATTTCAAAACTCCTCTTTTCGATTTCTGAAGGCAATACGTTTTCAAATTCCATTAATACTCTATCCCCTCTCTTGCAACAATTCCCTTGTCATATGGGTGCTTTATCTTTTTAATTTCAGAAATATAATCAGCTTTTTCACAAAACCATTCATCAGGGTTTCTGCCCGTCATAACAAGCTCGCCGCCGTAATTTTCAACAATATTTCTCACACTCGCCTTATCAACCAAATCATAATTATATGACGCAAAAATTTCGTCAAGCACTATCATATCAAATTCATTCATATTATCAAGTGCATACTGTAAATTTTCGTTATGGCATTTCACGATATTTTCTTTGTCACTGTCGGACATACTTCTGAAAAAGCCGTAGTTTTTGTCACAGCGCATAACCTTTATATTCTCACACTTACCCAAAACTTCAAGTTCCCCCGTATACGAGCCTTTTAAGAACTGCATAAAAAGCACTTTTTTACCGTAACCGCCGCAACGCACCGCAAGACCGATTGAAGCGGTCGTTTTGCCTTTGCCGTCACCGCAATATATGTGTATCATTTTCTACACCTCTTTGTTAATAATTTTGTATATCAAGTCCATATCAAGACTTTCACGCACCGTATCGGCAAGCCTGTCATATTCACGTTCTTTCATTTCCGCCATATCAATGCTCTTGATTTTTGTACTGTCTATACCCTTTTTGTCACACAAACACTTGATAATTTTATCGGCACACTTATCAAATATGCCGTGTACATAACTTCCGTAAACGTCGCCTTGTGAAATTCCGTCTTGCTTGCCGTTTGACAGCTTTGTCATACAAGGGACACTAAATTCACTTTTACCCATATGAATTTCATATCCCTCAAATTCAGTGCCGTTAAGGCTTTTTAGTGTCCCCGTCATGTTTTCAAAAACACCGTTTACTATCGTTCTTGTCTTTTCGGTTTTAAACTCCGTTTCCATAGGCAAAAGTCCCATACCGCGAACACTTCCGCCGTTTTCCACACCGTCTGTATCGGTGATTTTTTCACCAAGCATTTGATAACCGCCACATATACCGAAAATAGGGCATTTACTTTTTTTAACCGCCGCCTCAATACCGTTTTCCCTCATCCATAAAAGGTCGGCAACAGTATTTTTACTTCCCGGAAGTATAATCATATCGGGATTACCGATTTCACTCACATTATTAACATACCTTACCGACACACCGTCTATGCATTCAAACACGTTAAAATCGGTAAAGTTTGAAATTCGCGGAAAACGTACAACCGCAATATCAATCACATTTACAGTCTTATTTTCAAAACGTTCCGACAGGCTGTCCTCATCGTCAATCATAAAATGACCGTACGGAACAACTCCGACAACAGGTACATTCGTAAGATTTTCAATCATATCAAGTCCGGGACGCAGGATTTCCACGTCACCGCGAAATTTATTTATAATTGTCCCCTTAATTCTCGACTTTTCCTCATCATCAAGCAACATAACAGTTCCGTAAAGCTGTGCAAAAACACCGCCCCTGTCAATGTCACCGACAAGCAGAACAGGTGCGTCAGCCATTTTCGCCATGCCCATATTGACAATATCGTCCTGTTTCAAATTTATTTCCGCAGGACTTCCCGCCCCCTCAATAACGATTATATCGTACATTTCCGACAGTTTGTTATACGCTTTCACAATATCGGGTACAAGTTTCTTCTTATATTTAAAGTAGTCCACCGCATTCATATCGCCCTGAACTTCACCGTTTACAATAACTTGTGAGCCTTTATCGTTGGTAGGTTTAAGTAAAATCGGATTCATCAAAACAGACGGCTTTACGCCTGCCGCCTCTGCCTGTACGACCTGTGCACGCCCCATTTCAAGTCCCTCGTCAGTGATATACGAATTGAGCGCCATATTCTGCGACTTAAACGGCGCAGTCTTAAAGCCGTCCTGCTTAAAAATTCTGCACAATGCCGCCGCAATAATGCTTTTTCCCGCATTGGACATTGTTCCCTGTATCATAATCGCTTTAGCCACATATATCACCCAACTCTCTTATAAATTCCGCGTTTTCATCGTGTTTTTTAACTGCAATTCTGTAAAAGCCTTCATCAAGGCCGTTAAAATTTCCGCAGTTCCTTATCAGTATTTCTCGCTTTAAAAGTGACTTGTCAAGTCCGACACTGCCTTTAAATAAAATAAAATTTACGTCCGAATTAAATACTTTAAAGCCCAAATTTTTAAGCTCACCCATTAAAAATTCACGTTCTTCTCTTATAATTTTTTTACCTTTTTCAAGATAATCATTATCATTAATCGCCGTAATTCCGCCGATTTGTGCCGCCGCCGACACATTCCACATCGGCAGCTGTCTTTGCACGTCACATACAAAATCAGTATCGGCAATCATATAACCGAGCCTTAATCCTGCCATTGCGTAAGTTTTCGTAAAAGCCTTGATAACAGGTACTTTTTCTTTCATCGAATATCCGTCAGACAAGTCCATAAAGCACTCGTCAAACACACACACGATTTTCCTTTCACCGCAAACCTCCGCAATATGTTGAGCCGTTTTTTTATCTGCAATTTTTCCGACAGGATTATTCGGATTGCATATGAAAACCATATCAATATCATCAAGATAATCAATAAAATCATCTTGCAGTTCAAAATCATTTTCTTCTTTCAAATAATAATAGCAAATTTGCGAACCCACGCTTTTTAATGCCCTCTCGTACTCTGAAAATGTAGGTGCCAACAAAAGCGATTTTTTCGGCATAACCGCACGAACGACCGCAAAAATCATTTCCGCCGCACCGTTTGAGCAAAGCACATTATCTACGCCGACCTGCTCTTTTTCCGCAATGGCATTTCTTAAATTTACACACATTGCGTCAGGATAAATACCGAACTGTTCGATATTTTCCGCAATCGCTTTTTTTACGTTTTCACTCATTCCGAGCGGATTGGTATTCACCGAAAAGTCAAGACGCACCTTATTTCTGTAAATATCACCGCCATGCTCATATACCATATACAACACCTACCGCCACTTTCAATCCGACAAACAGCACCGCCGAAATTACGGACGTCATATACATAAGTTTAATCGAATCTGCAATATTATCATATTTAATCGGCTTAATGCCATCGCCTATAAACGGCTTTTTGTACAGCTTACCGAAATAGTACGCGTCACCCGCAAGCTGAATTTCAAGTGCACCTGCCACGACCGACTCCGTCTGAGCCGAGTTCGGACTTGCGTGATTGCGTGAATCGCGTTTAAAAATTCTGTACGCATTGCGTGAATTGCAGCCCATAATTTTTGACGCAAAAATCATCAAATATGCCGAAATTCTTGACGGTATATAATTTGCAATATCGTCAAGCTTTGCGGCAAATCTGCCGAAATTTATGTACCTTTTATTCTTGTAACCGACCATTGAATCCATCGTGTTAATCGCCTTGTAAACGCAGCCCAACACACCGCCGCCGATTGCCATATATATGAGCGGTGCAATAACTCCGTCAGACGTATTTTCCGCAACGGTTTCAACAGCCGCTTTCGTTATCCCAATGTCGTCAAGACTTTCCGTATCACGTCCGACAATCATAGAAACGCTTTTTCGTGCGCCGTCAACGTCACCGTTTTTGAGCGGTTTATACACACTCATACCTGCTTGTTTCAATGACTTTGCCGCAAGCATAAAATAGCATATAACGCTTTCAATCGCAATACCGAAAAAGTAATTTAATCTGTACGCAAAAAACAAAATCGCAAACGGTACACCGCCGCATATAATAAGCACGCATATCGCCATAACCGCACCGCCGAGCCTTTCGTTTTTCGTGAAAATTCTTCTCATAACCTTTTCCAAAAACGAAATCAAATAACCTATAAGTCGAATTGGGTGCAGTTTAAAATCGGGGTCGCCGAATATTGCGTCAAGCACAAAACCTATACTAACCGCAGCCGATTGGGCTATAATCATCAACTATCTCTCCGTTTCTCATTTCAAATTCATATCCGCAGCCGTTTTTGACCTGATAATCATAAAAATTACCGCCAAAAAGTTTCTGCATAATCGCCATAATACTTCCGCCGTGAATTACAAACGCCGTGTCACGCTCCGTAAGGCTCTCAAAAAATCCGTCTTTGCAGCGATTTTTAAAATCTTCGTGTGTCTCGCCGTTCGGAAACGGCAATTCACCATTGCTGTCAAGCCACTTTTGATAATCGGGATTATCCTTTAAATCCTCGTATGATTTATTCTCAAAATCGCCGAAATCACATTCCTTGAGTTTATCACAAATTTCAATATCCACATTCGGATATATATATTCCGCCGTTTGAATACACCTCTTTAACGGACTTGCGACAATCCTCTCACACTTAGGATAATCGCCTTTCAGACAGTCGGTATTTATCAAATCTTCGTCTGTTGTTCCAATATATCTTCGCTTTAAATTTCCCTCCGTCATACCGTGACGTATAAGTATTATCTTCATTTAATTCTGTTCCCCACTCCGCATACAACTCGCACGACTTCGTCCGCTTTTTTCGCGATATAACAGCACGTTCTTCCGACTGTTTCGCGCCATTCTCTGTCACCTTTATCCATAGGAACAACGCCGTAACCGATTTCGGTTGAAATAATCGTTATATCGTGATTTTCCTCCGAAATCTCGTCAATAACTGCAACAATATCCTTGCCGTCAGCCATCAATTTTTTTATAAAAATATGAAAACCATAAACCGCCTTTGCAGTCAAAACACTGTCATAATCGGCCATTAAAATTTCATCAATACCGTAATTTTCTCTTACAAAATCACGCTTTCCGCTATCCGCACCGCCTATAACAAAACGCATAATACACCTCCGAAAATCACGCACAAAACCTCGCATATACATACAAAATATCCCGCAATATCGCCTGTTATTCCGCCGAATTTACTGTATGCAACGTGTCTGTACCACAAAAACGAAATCACCGCCGCGCATATCGTACCCAGTCCGTACACGCCCGTAAAACAAAGCATCGCAACGCACAAAGCAATATACAAAATCATAACAGTCACAATCGTTTTTTTGTGTGCGGCACTCTTAAATGTGTAAAGAAGTCCGCTGTTTTTTGCACATTTAAAAATGCCGATTGCCAATCCGCTCAGCGAACGCGATAAAACAAAGCCTACACTCACCGCTATGGTAGCTTTTATATCCCATATCTCCGTCATAAATCCGAAAAACAACAGATAATACATTACCGCACCGATTATCGCAAATGCGCCCGTATGCGGATCTTTTAAAATTTCGAGTTTTTTCTCTTTGTCACCGTATGACGAAAGTGCATCAACGGTGTCAATAAATCCGTCCGTATGTATTCCGCCCGAAACAAGCACCGGCAAAGCTGTCATCACAACCGCATAAACGCTTGTGTTAAAACCAAATCTACCGCACAGAAATCGTACAAGTAACATAAGTCCGCCGATTACTGCACCGACAAGCGGAAAAAAGCACATTACGTATTTCATATTTTTTTCGTTCCATTCCACTCTCGGCATAGGAATTTTTGAATACATCGAAAATGCTACGCATATTGATTTAATTATGTTCATTTTACTGTCCCCCTTTTAATTTCAATCGGTATTCCGTAAACGACCTCATACACTTTATCGGCACGTTTTGACAATACACTGTTTATTCTGCCTAAAAGGCTGATATACATTTTAGTGTCCCCGCCATATTCAATGCCGTCCGAAGATATTTCATTTGTGACAATAACAATATTTTCACTCTTTAAATTCAAAATTCCGCCGATAATTTTTTCAAAAGTATTATCATTATTATCCGAAAACATCATGTTTGCGGTCAAATTCGACATACATTCCAAAAGTATTGTATCGGCACTTTCCGTTATTTCGGATAAATCAGTATAACATTCAACCGTTCTAAAGCCTTTGCCGTCACGCATTTTTCTGTGACGTTCGATACGTTTTAAACATTCGTCATCATATGGTTTCATCGTTGCAACGTACAGCATTTTACCACCCAATTTCATTGCAATATTTTCGGCAAATTCAGACTTTCCGCTTCCGCTGCCGCCTGTTACAAGTATAAACATTATTTAAGCTCCTTATAGCTTTCAACGTTAATATCGTCAAAAGTAGACATTTCGTTATATACGCAAATTGCGGTATCAAGTGCGGTAAGCATAACCATTCCGCCTGTCCCCTCGCCCAAGCACATATCCGCATTTATCGGTGCTTTCTTGCCGAGTAATTTCAAAATATCAGCCGTACAGCTTTCTTTTGAAACGTGTGACGCAATCATAAAATCACTGCATTTCGGGCATAACTTTTCCGCACAAAGTGCCGCCACCGACGAAATAAATCCGTCAATAACCATTGCAGCGCCGTACATAGCACCGCCGATAAACGCCCCCGTCAAAGCGGCAATATCATAACCGCCGACCTTTGAAAGCACGTCAAAAATATCGTTTTTATCAGGTTTGTGAAGCTCAATCGACTTTTTTATAACCTCAATTTTTCTCTCCAATGCACCGCTTGTCAGCCCTGCACCTCTGCCGGTTACGTCCTCTGCTTTTCTGTCAAGCAAAACGCTTGCAACCGCCGAGCTTGTCGTCGTGTTTCCGATTCCCATTTCACCGGTCACAATGATTTTATAGCCTTTTTCGCTAAGTTCTTTTACGCAGTCAATTCCCACTTGCACCGCCTCTTCGGCTTGCTCATACGTCATTGCTTTTTCGTGTAACATATTTTTTGTGCCGTACGATATTTTTTTGTTTATCACGCCGTCAACGTCACGCGCCACTCCCACGTCAATCGGTACAACGTCCGCACCGATATTTCTTGCCATAGCACACACGCTTGTTGCACCCTTTGCGAAGTTTTCCGTCACAACCGCCGTAACTTCCTGCCCCGTCTGAGTTACTCCCTCGCACACAACGCCGTTATCTGCACACATGACAAGTACACATCTCTTTTTTATGTCTATGTTTTGTGTCCCTTGAATACCCGCAATATTTTTTACAATCTCCTCAAATACACCAAGACTGTGCAATGGTTTTGCTATTGAGTTCCATTTCTTTTCCGCATTTTCTACTGCTTGTTCATCTAATTTTCTGATTTTGTACATTTGTATTCCTCACAGCTTTTCATAAAGTTTTCGGCAAAATTTATATTTGCAAAAAAGTGCAAGTGCGGAAAACCTGCAAATAAGTTTTTATCAACATTCACACATTCCCACCGTCTGTCATTTTTCACAGCCGTAAAACCGTTTCCGTTACAGTCACTGTCAAAATAATGAAACTCTCTCGCACGGATTTTATCGCCTTTTTTGCATAAAATATTATCTCTGTTTGCCGTCATTTCCATATATCCGAAGCGTTGCAAACGGTCTGTTTTTCTGCACTTTCCTTTGATTATGCCGACCATACCGTGTTCGTTTTTATCGCTATCCTCCATAATCTCGTGAAGATACATAAACCCTCCGCATTCCGCAATACACGGTACACCGCTTTCAACACACTCTTTAACTGAATTCAGTGTCCCCGTATTTTTCTCAAGAATATCCGCATACAGTTCGGGATAACCGCCTCCCAAAATCAATCCGTCGCACTGCGGTACGCTCTCATTTTCAAGCGGACTGAACTTAACAATCTCCGCACCCATTTCACTGAGTAAATTGAGATTATCCTCATAATAAAAACAAAACGCTCTGTCATACGCAACCGCAATTTTTACGTTATATTTTTTTGTAATTTCAAGCGATGTAAATTTAGTGTCCCTATCGTTTTCTGATATTTCTAAAATCTTGTCTATGTCAATGTATTTTTCGGCGTAATCGGCAAGTAAATTCATCTTGTCCTTTATACCGTCAATTTCCCCTGCGGTGACCAATCCCAAATGCCTGCTGCTTATCTGCACATCTTTGATGTTCGGCAAAAAACCTAAAGGAACTAAACCGATTTTTCGACATTCTTCCGACAAATCACCATACAGTTTCCCGGACAGATTATTAAATATAACACCCTTAATATTATTTTTCCTAAACTCCTTAAACCCTTTCACCAAAGCCATTGCGGACAGGCTCATACCACGGCAGTTTACAACAAGAATAACATCTGTATCGGTAATCTCCGAAAGCTCGTGCGTACTTCCCTTTTCCGTAAAAGAAAAGCCGTCATAAAAGCCCATAACGCCCTCAATAACCGCAATATCACCGCTGTTTTTATTCAGCAAATAATTCACAGTATCATTGCTCATAAGGTATGTGTCAAGGTTGTATGCCGCCGTTCCGATAACCGTTTTGTGAAACATCGGGTCAATATAATCCGGACCGCATTTAAAAGACGAAACATTAATTTTTCTGTTTACAAGTGCTTGAAGCACCGCACAAGTCACAGTTGTTTTTCCGCAGCCGCTGTTTGTGCCGGCAATCATAATTCTTCTCATAATTTTTCACCGCAGATTATGAAAACGGGATTTTGTGCCGTCATCATATTGTATCCGCCGACCTTTCTTCCTCTTGACGCACAGATTTGCGTCACCGAATATTCATACCCGAGTTTTTCAAAACTTTCTTGTGCAAGCGATAAAGTTTCAAGAGTTATTGCGTTCACGACCACTTTTTTGCAATCGCACTTTTCTATTATTTCATACAAATTCCCCGATGAACCGCCTATAAAAGCCTTGTCCGCTTTCGGTAATCCGTCCATACCGTTCGGTGCGTCCGCACAAATTATTTCAATATTATCGGCATGAAATTTGAGTGCATTTTGTTTTATCAATTCAGCCGCCTCCGCTTTTTTTTCAATCGCATATACCTTGCCTTTTCCGCATAGCAGAGCCATTTCAATGCTTACAGAGCCTGTTCCCGCACCTATATCGTAACATATATCGTCATATTTGATTTCAAGCTTTGATGTGCTTACCGCTCTCACTTCGCTTTTTGTCATAGGTGCGTTGCCCGTCACGAATTCGCTGTCGTTAATTCCGATTTTTGTGCATTTGTCATATTCATTATTGATTATTACCGCCACACTGAGCGAAGCTAATTTAGTGTCCCTAAAATCTTTTGCTTTTCCATGAAGTATTTTTTCATTTTCATATGACAAATTTTCTCCGATATAAACTTCGGCATTTTCAAAACCGTATCGGCACAACTTATCGCAAGGATTTTCACCCAAAAGCACAAATGTTTTCTCATTCTCTCTGACTTCACTTACAATATTGTAATTTCTGCCGTGCATACTTACAATGTTCATGTCGTCATACGCCATACCGATTTTAGCACAAAAATACGATACGCAACTTATACCTGCAAAAATTTCGGCATTAGGAAACTCTTCTTTTAATTTTTTCGCACCGCTGAAAAATGACGTATCGCCCGAAAAAAGTATTACCGCATTTTCACACTTATTTTCTTCTAAAATCTTTTTAATTTTATCCGTTTCATACTCAAAAAAAACTTTTTTCTCGTTGACATACGGCTCGGCAACACGTTTTGCACCGATTATAATATCAGCATTTTTTATTTTTTCTTCTGCAATTTTTGTCAAATATTTAGTGTCCCCCATTCCGACACCGACTATAAAAATGTTCATATTACAACCACTCCAAAATCATTTTTTCAACCTCCGAAACCGTCATTCCGCTTTCATCGGTCGGTCTTTTAATTATAATACACTCAACGCCGTTTTCCTTTGCCGCCTCTGTTTTTTCCGTAAAACCGCCGTTTTTTCCCGTACATTTTGTAACAAGATACTTAATGTCAAGCTCACGAATTAACGCACTGTTAAACGCTTTTGAAAACGGTCCTTGCATACAAATAATATTTTTCATCTTGAAACCTGCATTTTTACACAGTTCCAGCGCTTCCTCCGACGGCAGTACGCGTGCAAACACTCTGTCCGCAACAACCGAAAACTTTGCAATTTCCTTTGAACCCGTCGTTATAAGTATGTTTCCTGCTGTTTTTTCAAGGTATTCTGCGGCTGCTTTGATATTTTCAAAATACGTCCCGTCTGCCTGAACGTCCTCACGCACAACCCTTATATACTTCACTTTACACGCTTTTTTTATGTTTTCAGTCACAAATTCGGCGTAAGGATGAGTTGCGTCAATGACCAATCTAACACTGTTTTCGTCAAAAAAATCAGCCATTTCTTCCGCTGTCATTCTTCCGACGCGCACATTTTTCATATCAAGCAATTCCGCACCGTATTCTGTCGCAACGCACACAACGTAACTGACTTTTTGCTCACTCAAAAAGTCTGCGATTTTATGTCCCTCGTCCGTACCGCCAAACAATACTACATCATACATTTTTATACCCTCTCGGTGTAACCATTTTCCCGCCGATATTTTTCGTCATAGAATTACCGATAAACACAGTCGTAAACATATCCGCGCTGTAATTTCTAAGTTCGGCAAGGCTCATAATCGCATATTCCTCACCGTCACGACCGATATTTTTTGCAACGGCACACACCATATCACCGTTTTTGTGTTTCAGCATTATGTCACACGCACGCATTAAATAATCGTGACGTTTTTTACTTGACGGATTGTACAGACATATCGCGAAATCAGCCGCCGACGCACATTCAAGACGTTTTTCGATTTTCTCCCAAGGGGTGAGCAAATCGCTAAGGCTTATAACCGCAAAATCGTGTCCCAACGGTGCTCCCACAAGTGCACCGCCGCTAAGCATTGCCGACACGCCTGCCACAACGCTCACTTCAACATTTTCATAGCCTGCCGCAATTTCATACACAAGTGACGCCATACCGTAAACGCCTGCATCACCGCTGCAAACAACTGCAACATTTCTGCCGTCAGCCGCCATTTCAACCGCTTTTCTGCAGCGCTCCGCCTCCTGTTTCATCGCCGAAACGAAATATTCTTTTTCAGGAAACAGCTTTTTCACAAGCTCTGCATACACCGTATATCCGACAATCACATCGGCTTTTTCAAGCACATTTCTCGCCTCAAAAGTCATTCCGTCTGCACTTCCTGCGCCTATTCCAACAACATAAATTTTCATTCAAACTTAACCTTTCAAAAAATCAATTTCCGTATTTATTCTTCCGAGTGCCAAAGCCGTACCGTTTAAAGCCGTCTTTTTTTCTGTTATTTTCGCACCGACCGCACAAACCGCTCTTTCGCACACATTATCGACTCCGACAGTCTTTTTCACAAATTCGGACGCTGTAAATTTCCCCTCAACCGCCGCCAAAGTTTCAGCCGAAAACGTCAAAAGCGGTATATCGAATTTTTCACAAAATTCAACAATGCCCTTTTCATTTTTCTTTATATCCACCGTCGCAACCGCAAAAAGCGAGTAAACCGACACTCCGTTCACTTTTAAAAATGCCAATATACTTTCTTCGACAGTTTCGCAGCCTTTTCTGCAACCGATTCCGAGTACAACATTTTTCGGCATTAAATTAAGCGTAGTTCTAAACGGCTTTTTATCGTCATCACTTATGCAAATTCCGACTTCATTGCTTTCTTCAAAACAATCGGGAACGTTTTTTAATTCGTAATCGGTATACAATCCGACTTTTTTGTCGTTCAAAATCCGTGACGATATTTCTTTTATAAGTTTAGTGTCCCCGATATGCAAATTATTTCTTACCGCAAATGTGTCGACAGAAAATTTTTTGTTAATATCGGTTGCCGTAGTTATAACCGCCACTCCGCTTGTCAATGCGGCGATTTTCTCCGCCAAATCATTCGCACCGCCTATATGTCCGGACAAAATCGGTATCGCAAAATTTCCTTTTTCATCAACCACCACAACTGCCGGATCTTTGGCTTTATCCTTGACATACGGAGCTATCGAACGCACCGCAATTCCGCACGCGCCGACAAACACAATCGCATTATATTTCTTGAAAATATCTCTGACAAGTGACGAAACATTATTAAATGTTTCCAATCCGTCAGTATTATATTTTTCAAAAACGTAGCCCTTTACGCCCATTTCATGCACGAGCATTTTTACGATTTTCGCACCGTTTTCCGTAAAAGCTATTGACGCAATTTTCATTCCGTCACGCCCTTTCTGAATTCGGTTGTAAATGTCTTATCATAAAGTTTCGACAGTGAATAATCATCGCCGAGAAAATCACCGACTGTTATAAGTGCGGTCTTTTTTATACCGTTTTTCTCTGCTGTTTTATTTAGTGTCCCCACTGTGCAACGCATAACTTTTTCGTCTTTCCAAGTAGCCTTGTAAACTATCGCCGCAGGTGTATTTTCACTGTAACCGCCTTTTACAAGTTCAGCCGACAATTCCTTTAATAAACCTGTTGATAAAAATATCACCATTGTCGCATTATGTGACGCAAGCAAATGTATTTTTTCTTTCGGAGGCACAGGAGTTCTGCCCTCCATACGCGTTATTATGACGGTTTGCGATACATCAGGCAACGTATATTCCGCCTTCAAAGCCGCCGCCGCACCGCAAAACGAGCTTACACCGGGGCAAACATCATATTCAATTCCAAGTTTATCAAGCCTGTCCATTTGTTCACGAATTGCACCGTAAACACACGGATCACCCGTATGCAAACGCACAATGTTTTTAGTGTCCCCCTGTTTCATTACGTCAATAACTTCATCAAGATTCATTTTTGCACTGTTATAAATTTCAGCACTGTCTTTTGCATATTCCAAAAGCTCGGGATTAACAAGCGAACCGGCATAAATAATAATATCTGCATTTTCCAAAAGTTTTTTTCCCCGTATAGTTATAAGATCGGCTGCACCGCTGCCCGCTCCAACAAAATGTACCATTTTATATCCTTTCCAAAATACCGTCGACATCAGCAGTTTTTCCGATAATTCCCTGTTTATTCAAAAACATTATTGCACCGATATTGACATCACTTCTGTGCTTTAGGTATTTATCAATTCTTTTCATCAATATATCAATAGTTTTAGTGTCCTCAATAATTTCATAAGCCTCATCGGTCGTCACACAATCGAGAATATCCGCAAAATTCTCCACACCGGCCAAAGCCGCACATAACGAAAGCGTTTCCATTCTGCCGTCCGCAGATTTTGAATGAGTATTCATAATTCCGCTGCCAAGCTTAACAAGTTTACCCATATGCGAAATTATCAGTATATCCGAAAAACCCAAATCGGACGCATAATCTATCGCGTCACCAATATAATTACTGCACTGAACGGTATTTTTTATACCAAAAGTTTTTTTAGCAAAATCCTCGCCGTAATTGCCCGGCACAAGCACCGCAATACTGTCGCCGGCACTTTTTCGTGTATTGAGTTCAAGAAAAATCGTGTCCAAAAGTGCCTTTTCGCTCATAGGCTCAACAATTCCGCTTGTACCCAAAATCGAAATTCCACCCTCAATACCGAGTCTTGAATTAAACGTCTTTTTCGCGATTTCTTCGCCGTTCGGCACGGAAATAATCACATCAAAACCGCCGTCATAATCACCGCAAATCTCATTTATACTGTTTCTAATCATTTGACGCGGAACACTGTTTATCGCGGCATTTCCGACAGGTTGATCAAGTCCGTTACGAGTCACGCGACCTACGCCCACACCGCCGTCAATTTTTATACCGCCACTATTTTTTCTGACAGTTGCACAAACAAGTATACCGTTGGTTATGTCGGGATCGTCACCGCTGTACTTTTTAACTGTGCAAGTGACACTGTCACCGTCAATTTGCGTGTCGGTTATGTCAATACTTATGCTCTCACCTTTGGGAAGTGTAATTTGAGTTGTTATGACTATTTCGTCATTTAACATAGTCATAACCGCCGCTTTTGCCGCCGCCGCAGCACAGCTACCAGTCGTGTAACCTTTCTTTAAAAACCTGTTGCTTTTCATCTGTTTTTCTCCACAAAAAAATCATATACATTATTATATAATGTATATGATTTTCTGTCAATCCAAATTAGAGTTTCTTAACACCAAGTGTTACCTTTTCACCGTTGATGTTCCATTCTTTTGTGTTACCGTCGGCAGAATTTGTATCAACTTCATCTGCAAGAGTTTCGTCTTTGATAGTGCTTTCATTATCAGTGATAATCTTAGCAATCTTATCGTTACCCTCACAGCTTACTTTGATGTGGTCCATAACTTCAAAATCAGAATCTTTTCTCATTGTCTGAATTTTTGAAATCACTTCACGAACAAATCCTTCTTCGATAAGTTCTTCAGAAAGGTTTGTATCAAGCACAACAGTAATACCGTAATCGCTGTTTGATTCAAAGCCTTCCTTATGAGCCGATTCGATAAGTAAATCTTCTTCTGCAAGCGATTCTTCATTTCCGTCAACAGTAATCTTTAGTGAGCCAGTTTCCTTAAGTTCAGCCATAGCCTTGCTACCGTCAATATTAGCAAGGATTTCTCTTACTGCGTTGATATTCTTACCGAAACGTCTGCCAAGAGTCTTTAACTGCGGTTTAAAGCTGTATGCAGTAAATGCGGCAACGTCATCTGTAAATTCAACCTTTTTAACGTTAAGTTCGTCCTCAATAATGTCAATATAGAAATCACTAAGTGCCTCCGGTGCTTTAACGTACATCATACCGATTGGCTGACGGTTCTTAATATTTGCAGTATTACGGCACGCACGACCAAGCACAACTATATCAAGAACTTCTTCCATATCATTTTCAAGTTCTTTATCAATAAGTTTTTCGTCATATTCAGGGAAGTCGCACAAGTGAATACTTTCCGGAGCGGACTTATCAATATTTCTTACAAGATTTTGATAAATATCCTCTGTCATAAACGGAATCATCGGTGCAGCCGCCTTACAAAGCGTTACAAGTGCGGTATAAAGAGTCATGTACGCGTTAATCTTATCCTGAGTCATTTCCTTAACCCAGAAACGTGCTCTCGAACGTCTTACATACCAGTTCGAAAGCTCGTCAACAAAGTTATCAAGCACTCTTGCCGTTTCTGTAATCTTGTAATTTGCAAGGTTATCGTCAACTGTCTTAACAAGTGTATTAAGCTTTGACAAAAGCCACTTATCCATTACAGAAAGTTTATCGTATTCAAGAGTATACTTTGTTGCATCAAACTCGTCAATATTCGCATACAATACGAAGAACGCATATGTGTTCCAAAGTGTACCCATAAACTTACGTTGTCCTTCCGAAACCGCACCGTCATGGAAACGATTCGGCAGCCATGGGGCACTGTTTGAATAGAAGTACCAGCGAATTGCGTCCGCGCCGTGCTTTTCAAGTGCGTCAAACGGATCAACCGCATTGCCCTTAGACTTAGACATCTTCTGACCGTTTTCATCCTGAACGTGTCCCAAAACGATTACATTCTTGTACGGTGCTTTATTGAATAGCAAAGTTGATTCCGCAAGAAGTGAATAGAACCAACCTCTTGTCTGGTCAACCGCCTCACTGATAAAGTCAGCAGGGAAGTTTTCTTCAAATATATCCTTATTTTCAAACGGATAGTGCCACTGTGCAAAAGGCATTGCACCCGAGTCAAACCAACAGTCGATAACTTCAGGAACTCTGTGCATTTCCTTACCGCATTCAGGACACTTAATAGTTACAGCGTCAATAAACGGTCTGTGAAGTTCGATTTCATCAGGACAGTTATCAGACATTGACTTGAGTTCTTCGATAGAACCGATTGCGTGTCTGTGACCGCATTCACATTCCCAAATATTAAGCGGAGTACCCCAATAACGGTTACGGCTTATACCCCAATCCTGTACGTTTTCAAGCCAAGCACCGAAACGTCCTTCACCGATTGTCTTAGGAATCCAATTAACTGTATTGTTATTTTTAATAAGGTCGTCCTTAACGTCTGTCATCTTGATAAACCAAGTATCACGTGCATAGTAGATAAGCGGTGTATCACATCTCCAACAGAACGGATAGCTGTGTTCAAACTTAGGTGCGTTGAACAGCTGACCTCTTTCTTCAAGATTTACAAGAATTTCTTTATCAACATCTTTACAGAATGTACCTGCCCAAGGTGTTTCTTTTGTCATTTCACCCTTACCGTCAACAAGCTGTACGAAAGGCAAGTCGTACTTTCTGCCGACATTCGCATCGTCCTCACCGAATGCAGGAGCGATATGAACGATACCTGTACCGTCTGTAAGAGTTACATAACTGTCGCAAGTTACATAATAAGCCTTTTTATCAGGTGTTACGAAATTAAATAGCGGCTCATATTCCTTGTATTCAAGGTCAGTACCGACATACTTTTCAACCACTTCATATTCTGTATCAGGGAAGTTTGCTTCAACAAGTGCTTCTGCCAAAATAAACTTCTCGTCACCTACTTTAATTTTTACATATGTTTCAACAGGGTTTACACAAAGTGCAACGTTAGACGGAAGTGTCCAAGGAGTTGTTGTCCAAGCAAGGAAGTATGTGTTTTCCTCACCCTTTACGATAAACTTAGCAGTAGCACTGCGTTCTTTAACGTCCTTGTATCCCTGTGCTACTTCGTGTGAAGAAAGCGGAGTACCGCAACGCGGGCAATACGGAACGATTTTGTGACCTTTATACAAAAGTCCCTTTTCCCAAATTTGCTTTAATGCCCACCATTCAGACTCGATAAAGTTGTTGTCGTAAGTTACATAAGGGTCGTCCATATCAGCCCAAAAGCCGACTGTACCTGAGAAATCTTCCCACATACCCTTATACTTCCAAACGCTTTCCTTACATTGCTTGATGAACGGTTCAAGACCGTATTCTTCGATTTGTTCCTTGCCGTCAAGACCAAGTTTCTTTTCAACTTCAAGTTCAACCGGAAGTCCGTGAGTATCCCAACCGGCTTTACGAAGTACCTTGTAGCCTTTCATTGTACGGTAACGCGGAATCATATCCTTGATAACACGCGTCAAAACGTGACCGATATGCGGTTTACCGTTTGCAGTCGGAGGTCCGTCATAGAAAGTATAAACCTCTCCTTCTTTTCTTTCATCGATACTCTTTTGGAAAATGTGATTGTCTTCCCAGAATTTTTCGGTTTTCTTTTCTCTTTCAACAAAATTCAGATTTGGTGAAACCTTGTCGTACATTATATTCATTCCTTTCAAATAAAAAAGCTTTCGTCCTGCATAACAAGACGAAAGCCAAATGCTTCGTTATACCACTCGTCATACCAACATATGCGTTTCCTTTTACGGAGAAAACCCGTCACAGTCTACTCGGCAAAGCCTTTCGGTGTGAAACTCGGAAGTGATATTCAGCCACATTTACTCACCGCCATGCTCTCACCGTCCATAGCTCGCTCTGTGTTTTCAATATGACATACTGTCTTCGTCATCGTCTTTATTGTTTTATTATATTACAAAATATTTTTTTAGTCAACAGTTTTTATTGAAAAATTTCCTGTCTGCCAATGTTTTTAGTCGATATTATCGACCATTTTCATAACATTCGCACAAAGTGACTTAATCTGCATTTTATACTGTTCAATCTCGCCTTTCAGCGAAAGCATTTCCTGATGGCGTTTCATATGTTCATCATCAATCTGACGTGCAAGATAAGACGCGTCAAGCTTTGCTTTACTGATAATTGCATTCGCCTCTGTTTCGGCATTTCTCTTTGCGTCCTCGGCGGCTTGCTTGGCAATGTCAATCGACTTCTGCATTGTGTTTTCCATTTGCTTGTAACGCTCCACCGTTTCGGTCAAAAGTCCGATTTTATCTTTAAGCGTCTGATTTTCTTTACACAAAAGTTCGTAATCCTGTATTACAACGTCAAGAAAATCGTCAACCTCATCACAATTATAGCCCTTGAGTTTCTTTTCAAATTCCTTATTTTGAATATCAATAGGTCTTAGCACAATGCTCCCCCTCCTTACACGAACTTCTCCACAGTTATGTGAAGTCTTCCTTTCCTGGTATTGTTCCCAATATCCTTTAAAATAAATCTTCCGTAATTGCGTATGGATAATAAGTCACCCTCACCGACTTGCTTTGAACGGTCAAGCACTTCTCGGTGATTCAGTTTTACATATCCCGAACTTATTAATTTTTCCGTATTTCCTCTTGATATATTGAGTGTCGCCGCAACTACCGCGTCAAGACGCAATGACGCACATACGCACATTTTTTCGGTCGTTTTCGGTTTAGGCGGTATAAAGTCCGCCATATCAACGATTTTCGTATTAACACCCGCATTTGCAATCTTATTCACGTTTCGTGCAACATATTCCGCTATATCCGACATTACAAACACATATGCGCCCTCATCATCTGTCAAAATATCGCCGGTTTTACTCCTGTCGATACCAAGCGACATAAGCGTACCGAGATAATCCCTGTGCGTCAGTTTACGAAACTTCGGCACATCAAAACGTATAACGGAAATCGGCACTTCGCTTTCCTCAGACTCCTGCCATTCGGGAAATACGCAAAGCACCTTTCTTTCCGCATTTTCATAACCGCCGAAAAACAACGTATTATATCCGTACGGAATTTGAAATTCGTCCTCAATCACGGCAAGTTCACCGCCGTCAAGGAAATCGGAACATTTCATTTCACAATGCTTATCGCAAAGCGAAAACAAATCGTTTATCCTTGCAATAAGCAACTTATGATTTGTATTCATATCCACCTCATATACAAAAGGGTGGTAATATCCCATACCACCCAGCCGTATTTTGTTTAATTATAAGCAAATCCAAATATCGGATTACATAAAGTTCCAATCCATACCGTTTTTAACGTGTTCTTTCATTGTATCGCCTGTTATATCAATATTTTTCGGAGCGGCAACAAAAATACCCTCTGATACACGTCTGACTTTTCCGTTTACGCCGTAAGCCGCACCGGACATAAAATCAACAATTCTTCTTGCTTCTTCATTGTCAATCTGTCCTACATCAAAAATAACAAGTCTGCCCTCTTTTATTTCATTGGCAACATTTGTCGAATCGTTAATATCGGAAGGTCTCATTATCTTTATTCTTGAAGATGATGTCGGATTGATAGGCACTACCTTTGAGAAAGTCTTTTTCGGAGCAGACTGCTGCGAACTTCTCTTGACACGCGCGTTTTCTTCGTCTTCTGCTTCTTCCTCATCATAATAGTCGTCATCATAATAATCGTCTTCACTTTCAAAGCCTAAAAAGTGCTTTACTGTGTTTAAAAAACCCATTTGTCCGTATCCTTTCATTATTACTTATTTTGAGAATAATCTCTTGCACCGAATATGGCACTGCCGACACGAACCATATTTGCTCCGCATTCAATGGCAGTTTCAAAATCCCCACTCATACCCATTGATAGGTATACCATATTAACATTATCATATTTTTTTTGCTTTATGTCAACAAAAAGTTGTCGCATGTTGTCAAAATGTAATCTGTTTGTAACAGAATTGTCAGTTTTCGGTGCTATTGTCATCAAACCTTTAACTTTTACGTGCTTTAATTCACCGGCATATTTTAACAAATCTTCAACTTCTTCTTTTGATATACCCGATTTTGTTTCTTCGCCGGAGATATTTACCTGTATCAAAATATCCATATCAAGATTATGTTTTTCCGCCTGGCGTTCGATTTCATCCATAAGTTTGATTGAATCAACCGAATGAATAAGGCAAACCTTATCAATGACATACTTAACCTTGTTTGTCTGTAAATGACCTATAAGATGCCACTTCGCAGGCAAAACGCTGTCATATTTGTCCCTTACCTCCTGTGGCTTATTCTCGCCGATGTCCGTTACACCAAGCTTTATAGCCTCGTTCATCATTTCGGCAGGGTGAGTTTTTGTAACGGCAACAAGCGTTATATCTTCACGTTTGCGTCCGCTCCTCTTAGCCGCCGCACTTATTCTCTTTTCAACTTCTTCAAGATTTTCCGCTATACTCACTTTTATCATTCCTTTACCTATCTTTCACCGACAACAATTCTCTCCATCTGTGAAAGTTTATTTTCCGCGTTGTCTGTCGATTCGATTATTGCATATCCGGCGTCCGTATTTGTAAACAAGACATCGCAATAACAGTCATGCTCTCTGTTTTCTTTTATTCCTATGACCTTCTTAGATCCGTCGTCTTCCGTTCTGACAGACTGTATCGGTACTTTGTAGCCCTCATAGCTTTCAAAAATCAAGTCCACGTCCACAAGTCTGTAAGAAAACGCACTTTCAAGATATGTCGGGCATTTAACCGTCAATATAACTCTGCCGTTTTCTTCGGCTGAAACGGAATTTATACTGCCCTTAACAACTGCGTCCGCCATATTGTTAAACCTAAGTTTTACGTTATCGCCGACTTCTCTTCCCTCTATGGTGTCTGACGGTATATCCATCATAACATACCAAACGTGGTTATTAACAATTTTGCACACCGCACCGCCGGCATTGATTTTATTGTCAATCTTCTGTATCTTCGGTGACTGCGACAAACTTTCAAAATATGAAACATCATAATTTTCTATGTCATTCGGAACAAGCTCCGTTTCGTATCCGTCTACATAAGTTGTAAACACACCCGAAATCTGTGCATAAATATCCTCTTTGTTTACGCCGATACTGTTTAAAATCTGCTCTCGCTGATTTTCAAGTTCCTGTTCTGTGTTGTCCTCCGCAAGCTGATTGCTTTGTCTTAGGCTGTTAATATCCTTCTTGTATTTTGCAATAGAAAGAATATCGTTATCCTGTGCCGCGTCAATTATATCATTTTCACGCTCGTATATGTTATTCTCCAAAGTGTTTGAATCAAGCGTTGAAATTGATTCTTCACTTTTTTCTGTTTTTGTCTTTTTTATCTTGTTGTCAACAACGGTAAGTTCTTTAATGCTGTCATCGCTGACATCGCCGTAAAACAAAGAACCGATTGTACTGTCTTTGCTGACTCTCTCACCCTCCGCAACGGAATGATAAGCCGTTCCCGCACTGCGTGAATACATAACCCATTCATCGCGTATAATAAAACCGTTTGTATTGATAGCATTTTCTTGCGTTATATAGCTTAATTTCTGCGTGTTTATCGGTGTGACGGCATATTTAATACCGTATCCTACCATAGCGGCTATCGCTATACAGATTACTATGATAAAGAATTTCTTCATCTGTTATTTTCCCCTTAATCCACAAAAATGTTTTGTAGTTTCTGTCAATATAATTATATTATATAATTTTTTTCGACTAAATACAATAGCAAACATCATTTTTGTGATTTAAAATATAAAATAGCCGATGCGGAGTCATATTTTTCACCAAGTATTGACAATTTTTCTTTCACAAAATCACTTTTACCCTTTTCAAGCACATCAACAATCCACGTCATAAACAGCCGTTCATCTGCATTTTTTATTTTTTCAAACACACCGCCCGATATTTCGCCGTTATGCTGACGGACATATTCAAAATATTCATTCATAACCGCACCGACAAGTTCATCAACCGTATACAGTTTATACGGATTTACGCCGAATATATTCGCCGCAATTTCAATACCCTCAATAAGCTCCTTTGAATATACTTTTCTTGCGGCTGCGTAATCTCTTGCTTTAAAACTGTATAAACCGCCGCTGAATTTGCCGAACGCTTTCATACAGTCGTAATATCCGTCCTGTATACTTTTTCTTATTCCGTCCCTGTCAAAATCAAACGTCCCCGTCTGCGGACGTGAGCATTTAATATTTATCACATTCTTACCGGCAAGATTAAAAGTTCTGTAAAAACCCACTCCCTTTACATCTATCGCAATAATATTGTCAATCCCTTTTTCAAGCAGCATATTAATCGGCATATTGTTTGACACGCCGCCGTCTATGAATTTCTTTTCATCAATCGTCCTCGCCTTAAATCCCGGAAAACACGCACTCGCCATAAGGTATTCGGTCAGTTTACCGTAAGGTATGTCTTTGATAAAATAATAATTTTCGCTTTTCTCCGAAAGTGAAAAAGTCGCTATACCGAAATCAATTTCGGAATTACGAATTTTATCCTCGTCAACTATTTCATTTAACAGATTTTCAAGCGGTGACATATCAAGTCCGTTGTTACTGTAAATTTGTTTTGCGATTTTCATTAAGTTTTTGACTTTAAAAAGATTTTCGTCATTCTCCATTTCTTTCGGCAACAATATAATATCGTCAATCGCAATTTTGTTCCATAATCTTTCGGCTTTTGTTTTACTGCCTTGCACGAAAAGCGCACCGTTTACCGCACCGATTGAAACACCCGACACCGCCGAAACTTTAATTTTCAGTTCTTTAAGTGCTTTCCATACACCAATCTGATATGCCCCTCTGACGCCGCCGCCGGCTAAGACAAGTCCGTATTCCATATTTACCCTCCTACCCAATGCAAAATTTGGTGTGCATTTTCACGCACACCAAATAAATTAGCTGTTATATAGTTTTGTATAAAATCCGTTCTTGGCAAGCAATTCATTGTGAGTACCCTGTTCAATAATTCTGCCCTTGTCCATAACAAGAATTAAATCAGCCTCACGAATTGTTGAAAGACGGTGAGCGATAATAAAGCTTGTTCTGCCTTCCATCATCTTTAGGAATGCCTTTTGTATTCTCTGCTCCGTCATTGTATCGACATTTGAAGTTGCCTCGTCAAGAATAAGTATTTTAGGATCTGACAACATCGCACGCGCAATAGTCAAAAGCTGTTTTTGACCGCTCGACAAATTTCCGCCGTCCTCTGTAATCATTGTATCATAGCCGTTCGGCAAACGCTTGATAAAGCCGTGTGCAGACGCAGCCTTTGCGGCATTTATAATTTCTTCGTCTGTCGCACCCTCTTTACCGTATGCGATATTTTCTTTTACAGTACCCGCAAACAACCAAGTATCTTGAAGTACCATACCGAAATTCTTACGCAAGCTGTCACGCTGAACAGAATCAATAGCCTGTCCGTCAACGAATATAGTACCCTTATCCACACCGTAGAAGTTCATCAAAAGATTTACGATAGTTGTTTTACCTGCACCCGTAGGTCCGACTATTGCTACTCTTTGACCCGGTTTTGCAGCAATATTCAAGTCTTTGATAAGTTCTTTATCCTTATTATATGAGAAATCAACGTCTTTAAACATAACTTCACCGTTTTTAACTTCAAGTTCGGGTCTGTCCTCGTCAGGTGTTTCAGGCTCAATTTCGCCAAGTGCGAAAATTCTTGCCGCCGCTGCCTGTGCAGATTGAAGTTGAGTTAAAATACTTGTCATATCGTTAATCGGACGTGCAAACTGTGTAGCATAAATCAAGAAACTTGATATTATACCTACCGACAAATGTCCCGCAAGTGCGGCAAGTCCGCCAAGAACACCGACAGAAATATACGCAAGGTTATTGATATATCTTGTAGTCGGATTGACAAGCGATGAGTAGAATTGAGCCTTTTGACCGCAGTCGTAAAGACGTGCGTTTATCTCACCGAATACTTCACTGCTCTTGTCCTCATAACCGAATGCCTTGACAACCTTTAAATTGCCGACCGTTTCCGAAACATAACCGTTAAGTTCACCGATAGTCTGTGCCTGTAATCTGAACATTTTACCCGAATTAGTCGCAATCGCTTTTGAAACGAATATACAAATAATCGTAATAACAATAACGCAAAGTGTTATTCTCCAGTCAAGCAAGAACATCAAGACAAGCGAACCGACAACCGTTACGATACCCGAAAACAGCTGTGTAATTCCCTGCAAAAGGCCTTCGGAAACTGCGTCTATGTCGTTTGTAAGACGGCTGATAATATCGCCGTGTGAATGACCGTCAAAAAATTTAAGCGGCAATTTTGAAATCTTGCCGAATGCGTCTTTACGCATTTTTTCAATCGAATGGTTTGAAAGTGCGTTTGTAAACACTGTCATTCCCCATGTAAACAAAGCATTAAGCACATAAACCGCAAAAAGTATTCCTATAAATTTCGCAACCATAGGAAAATCAACGTTATTTTCGCCTTTGATAAAGTCGATAGCTCTACCCGAAATATACGGTGCAACAAGCATAAATATGTTTGCAAGCAATGCCGATATTATAACCAAAATAAGATATTTTCTGTTACCCGCAATATAAGAGTTAAGCTTTGAAAGTGTTTTGTTGTTTTTCATTGTTTTACCCCTTTCTTAGTCAAGCTGTTCCTGTGAGTAACAAATTTCCCTGTAAATATCGCAAGTATCAACAAGTTCTTTGTGTGTACCTATTCCGACAATTTCACCGTCGTCCATAACCGCAATTCTGTCCGCGTCTTTCACCGAATTTACACGCTGTGACACGATTATAACCGTCTGACTGTCGGTATTTTCTTTAATAGCACGTCTTAAATTTGCGTCTGTCGCATAGTCAAGTGCGCTGGCGCTGTCGTCCAAAATAAGTATAGGCGAATTTTTGATTAACGCACGTGCGATTGTGATACGCTGTTTTTGACCGCCAGAAAGATTGTTACCGCCTTGTGAAACGAATGTATCAAAGCCTTTTTCAAGTCTGTCGATAAATTCGGTTGCCTGTGCCGTATCAGCCGCGTGACGCATTTCTTCCAAAGTTGCGTCTGCCTTTGCCATATGAAGATTGTCCGCTATTGTACCCGAGAAAAGTGCCGCTCTCTGCTGTACAACCGCAACAGTCTTTCTGAGCGTGTCCTCATCGTATTTCTTTATATCCACGCCGTCAACAAGCACTTCACCCTTTGTCGCATCATAAAAACGCGGTATAAGGCTTATAAGCGTACTCTTACCGGAACCTGTACCGCCGATAATGCCGATTGTTTCACCCTTTTTAATCGTCAAATTAATATTATCGACAGACGGTACTTTACTGCCTGTATATGTCAATGATACGTTTTTAAATTCAACCGCATTTTCACCGTTTTGAGTAGTATTCTTTTCGCCGTATTCAATAAGCGGCTCTGTTTCAAGAACTTCCCCCACACGCAAAGCCGACGCATATGCCTTTGTGTACAAAACAACAAGGTTTGCAACGACTATCATAGCGTTTAGAATTTGCGTAATGTAGTTGATAAACGCGATAACTTCGCCCTGTGAAAGATGACCTGTGTTTACACGAATACCGCCGAAATAAATAACCGCAATAGCCGCAAGATTCATTATAATAGTAGTAAGCGGATTGGTAAGTGCGGCAATTTTACCGACTCTTATAGCTGTATTTGCGTAATCTGTATTTCTGTCTTTAAATCTTTCTTTTTCACGTTTTACGCCTGCAAACGCACGAATCACACGCACACCGGAAAGATTTTCACGAAGTACCAAAGTAAGCGAGTCAAGCTTTTTCTGAACAGATTTATAAAGCGGTACTGCCTTGAACATTACAAGGAAAAGTACGAGTATAAACAGTGGTATGACAATCATAAATATAATCGACAGCTTTAAGTCAATCATAATCGCCATAACAAGTCCGCCGACGCACAGAAACGGCGCACGGATTACAAGACGTATAAGCATTGCAACCGCCGATTGAAGTTGATTAACGTCACCTGTAATTCTGTTTATAAGTGACGGTGTACCAAACTTATCAAGCTGTGCGAATGACAGTGTACCGATTTTTTTGAACATCGCATTACGCACATCTGTACCGAATCCCTGTGACGCGATAGACGCACTGTACTGGCATATAAACGCAAATATTACACCGAATGTCGCAATGACAAGCATTAATATACCCATTTTAATAATATAACTTCTGTTACCCATGTTAACTCCGTTATCAATCAGCAAAGCCATAAGAGTCGGAATTAGCAACTCCAACACCGCCTCGGACAATTTAAAAAACGGTCCGACTGTAAGCTGAAGCCTGTACGGTTTCAGAAACGGAAATAGTTTTTTCAATATAAAACACCTCTTTTGTGAAAAATCAATATCCTTTTTATTTTATCACTTTTTCTAAAAATATTCAATGAAAAATGTGTATTAATATTAATATTTTCACTCGCCTACATTCGTAATATGTAACGGACGTATCTTTATATATCGGTATGACGACAGCGGTCTGCAATCCGCATCATACGAATGTGCCGCAACAAGAATTGACTGCGGTGTTCTGTTTCCTGCGTCAACCACAACCGGAGAATGGTCAAATCTTTCTTTGTCGGTAAATTGCAGCTGAATAATGTCGCCGTTTTGAATTTGTGATAAATCGGTTAATATCGCTCTCGGTCCTGCACCGCGGTTGGTAGTTAAAAATCTGTATAACTCGTCAACTCCTGTCCATGCCGGCGCTCTGTTATTTACAGAAATGTAGTACCAACCGTATGTCGGCGTATAGTTCATAACGCCACTGCCGGCATATATGCACTGCGACGCAAAGTTTGTACAATCACCGCCCAAATCAGAAAAATCATAGTATTTCGGATTTCTTCCGTATGCCCACTTTTTCGCATATGCAGCCGCATTCGCTCTGTTATATTCCATAAATATCATTCCTTTCTTTTTTATATTAATATAATATGGAATATAGGCGGTTTTGTTAATGGGTGATAAATAACCACCACTCCGTCACTTCGTGCCACCTCTCCTCAAGGAGAGGCTTTTTAGGCTCCCTTTGAGGGGAGCTGTCAACGCAGTTGACTGAGGGGCGGCAAAACGATAATATTACGTAGGGGCGACCATTGGTCGCCCGAATAAATAAAATTTTGTTAATACGGAACAGCTCCCCGACATCCCTTTTCGCCCTACTATGTATCGCCTTATTGGGCGACCGATGATCGCCCCTACGAACAATTCCACATTCCCCTACACCTTTCGTAAAGGACGACGCCCCGACATCCCTTTTCACCCTACTATGTATCGCCTTATCGGGCGACCGATGATCGCCCCTACGAACAATTCCACATTCCCTTGCATCTTTCGTAAAGGACAGTTCCCCGACGTCCCACATATTTTTATAAAATCCCAACAAAAATATTTTTCAGTATTGAAAAATGCTTTATATTGGTATATAATAAAATTAAATAAATATAGGGAGGAATCGCTAATGAAAATATTGGTAACAGGCGGTGCAGGATACATAGGCAGCCACACTTGTGTCGAACTTTTAAATGCAGGTTATGAAATTGTTGTACTTGACAATCTTTACAACGCAAGTGAAAAATGCCTTGACGCAGTAAAAAAACTTACAGGAAAGGATTTTCCGTTCTACAAAGTAGACTTGCTTGACAAAGAGGCAACAGAAAAGGTATTTGCAGAAAATAAAATCGACGCAGTTATTCACTTTGCCGGTCTAAAGGCAGTCGGCGAATCTACAAGAATACCGCTTACATATTATGATAACAACATCACAGGTACACTTCACCTTATGCAGGCTATGGAAAAATACGACTGCAACAACATCGTATTCTCATCATCAGCTACTGTTTACGGCGATCCTGAAAGAGTTCCTATTGTTGAAACTGACAACAAAGGCGACAAAATTCTTACAACAAATCCTTACGGAACAACAAAACTATTTATCGAAAGAATTATGACAGACGCTCAAAAAGCTAATCCAAAGCTATCTGTAACGCTTCTTCGTTACTTCAACCCAATCGGTGCTCACGAAAGCGGTATTATGGGTGAAGACCCTAAGGGTATTCCGAACAACTTACTTCCGTACATTGCACAAGTTGCAGTAGGTAAGCTTGAAAAAGTTCACGTATTCGGTAACGATTATCCTACTCCTGACGGTACAGGCGTTCGTGACTATATCCACGTTGTTGACCTTGCAATCGGTCACGTTAAGGCTATTGAACATTGTTCAGACAAGGAAGGCGTACACATCTACAACCTTGGTACAGGTAACGGTTACAGCGTTCTTGACATTGTTAAGGCATTCTCAAAGGCTTGCGGTAAGGAAATTCCTTATCAAATCGACCCAAGAAGACCGGGCGATATTGCCGAATGTTATGCAGATCCTGCAAAGGCAAAGGCTGAACTTGGCTGGGAGGCTAAGAGAGGTATTGACGAAATGTGCGCTGACAGCTGGCGATGGCAGTCAACTCACCCTGACGGTTTCGGTGAATAATTGATTTTAAGAGTTGTTTTAGATTTATTCCAAAACAACTCTTTTATTTTCAGACAAAGAAAGGACAAACAATGGAGCTTACAAAAGAAATATGGACGCAATCAGATTATGACGAATTTGCGGAATACTTAAAAACATTGGCTGACGAAAAATACAAAAAATTCAGTGACTCGCTTGTTCCCGGCGGAACGCAATCTATCGGTATTCGTGTACCCATCTTGCGTCAAACGGCTAAAGCTATTTCAAAAGGTGACTACGCGTCATTCCTTAATTGCAAAAACAACGCATACCGTGAAGAAATTATGATTAAAGGCTTGGTTATGTCGCTCATAAAATGCGACTATCACGAAATGCTCGGCTATATCAAGCAATACGTTCCTCAAATCACAAGTTGGGAAACTTGCGACATTGTTTCATTTAAAGGATTGAAGAAACATTTAGATGAATTTTTAAATGACGTTGAATATTTTATCTACAACGAAAATCCATGGATTGTACGTTTTGGTTTTAAATGCCTTATGGAATTTTATTTGACCGATGAATATATCGACAAAGTGCTCTCATACGTCAACTCGGTAAATTCAGATTTCTACTATGTTCAAATGATGCAAGGCTGGCTCGTTGCAACAGCCGCCGCAAAGTGCAGAGATAAAACAATGAAATTTCTTGAAAGCAACGATTTAAACGCAACCACTCAAAATATGGCGGTACGAAAAATTCGTGAATCGTTAAGAATATCAAAAGAAGATAAAGAACTTGTTTTACAGTTCAAAAAATAACAGTAGGGTGCTTGCCATACTGTTATTTTTTATCTTCTCTGTTAGCTTTCTTTTTTTCGGTTGTCTTCCCAACCGAGATATGTCGCCTCAAGACGGTATATCGGCATACCCTGTTCAGAGAAGCGTTGTTCATATTCAGTCATAACGTTGCCCTCAAACTTTGAATTATGCAAATCAAGACTGATATTTTCAAGCTTGAAATTTTCCTCCGCAAATGAGTTAAGCGAAAAATCAAACAAAGCCTTATTATCGGTTTTAAACCAAATATAATCGCCCTGTTTAAGCACGGCTTTATATCTGTCAAGAAAACGCTTATGAGTAAGTCTGCGTTTTGCCTGTTTGTTTTTCTTCCAAGGGTCAGAAAAATTGAGATAAATACGTCTTATCTCGCCAAATTCAAATATATCTTCAATTTTTTCCGCATCCATATCCATAAACAAAACGTTTGTAAGTTCAGCTGCCACAGTTTTTTCCATAGCCATAACTATAACGTCCTCAACCTTTTCAATCGCAATAAAATTCACATCAGGGTACATTTTCGCCATACCGACAATAAAATTACCCTTACCGCAACCGATTTCAATATGAATAGGATTATCGTTACCGAAACGTTCCGCCCATTTCCCCTTATATTTTTCAGGTTCTTTTATCCAAATATCACTGCAACGTTCCATTCTTGCGTCACAATTTTTCTTTTTTCTCATTCTCATATTATTTTTACCTCAAACACAAATTTCTCATTTATTATACTATAACAATAATTTTTTTACAATATATTTCTCAAATATTTTAAAAACCACAAAAAAATCGGACGCATATGCGTCCGATTTTAATATTGTTTTATGATTTATTTAATTAAATCCCAAAGCATTGAAAGCATTGTAGCAGCCTGTGCTCTTGTTGCATTAGCCTTTGGTTGGAATGAACCGTCATCCATACCGTTGATAATACCCAAACCAACTGCATTGTTTACATCTTCAACAGCCCATGCTGCGATGTCTGATGCGTCTGTAAATTTCTTATCGGCAGCCTTAGCCTCAACATTCTTATATGCGGCAGCCTTAGCAACCATTGATGCCATTTCTTCTCTTGAAATTTCCTTATCGAAATCTTCAACAGTGAACGGAATATCTTCTGCAATTAGGTTAGCGTTTTGAGCGGCTTTTACGAATGGCATTGCCCAGTGTTCGCTTGCCAATGATGAATCTGTATCAATCTTTAGAGCGTTTACGATAAGTGTTGCAAACTGACCCTTTGTTACAGTTCCGTCAGGAGCGAAGTGTGTATCGTCCATACCGTTGATAACGCCTGCTTTATACATCTTATCGATGTATGTCTTACCCCAGTGACCTACAACGTCAACGAACGGTGAATCTGTTGATGGTGTTGAACCTGCAACAGGTAGAGCAGATTCGTCAAATGCCTTTGCCTTGTATGAATTTGAAACAAGTTTAACATTTGCGTCCGGTTGAGTTGTGTACTGTGAATTAGCAATATGGTCGTTCATATACCAGCTGATATGTGGTGGTTGGTTGTAACAGTTTGTATCTGTTGCTGATGAGTTTCTGTAAATATCATCATGTGCAAGAGTATAGAAATTATAATTTGTTGCATATGGTGTTTCATATAGTCTTAGAGAATATTGATATACAGTCTTATCTAATTCAACTTCAACATCCTTATCAAAGTTACCCTTGATTGTTGTCTTTTCTTTCTTTGTGTCTTGACCTGTGATTGCGTAAGAAACAATTTCTTCTCTCCAGTCACCTAACAAGTCAGCTTGTAGGTTCGGATTACCCTTTGTTGAGTTGATTGAGTGTGAACCCTCACCCTCGAAAATCTTATCGAATGTCTTTGTATCGTCATTCCACTTTGTTACAGTAATTTCTTTACCTGCACCGTTGTGGTCTTGAAGTTCATCCTGCAAGTCGCCTGTCCAATAAATTCTGCCGTTCATAGCAGCCTTTAGATCAGGAAGTTCGTTACCGTTGCTGTCCCAGTAACCTGATGAACCTGCACCCCACATAGCGTACCAAGAATCGCCGTAACCGATATTGGCAATCATAGCACGACCTGTATCTTTGATACCGTTGTGGATCTGATAGAATTCACCTGTCTTAGCGTTTTGAAGTGAAATACCCCATTGATGACGATCATTAGGAGCGCCTTGAGCAGCAGCTGCAGCCGAATTTTTAAATATTGTATTAGATGTGATGTATGGAGAAAGTTGTGGACCTTTCAAATCAAACACTTCACTGTCTGCACTGTAATCTTCATAAGCTTTTAACCATTCAAGACCTTCTTTAGTCGGGTCGAAGTCACCAAGGTGCATAGCATCACCGTGTTCTTGATATGTACACCATAGAATTGAACCGTCGTTATCCCATGTCAAAGCGCCGTAAAGAATTTCGTCCTTACCGTCGCCGTCAACGTCACCTGCTTCAATTTGGTGGTTACCTTGACCGATATAGCCGTTATTCTTTGATTCGGCTGTATCAAATGACCATTCCATCTTTAGCTTACCGTTCTTAAAGCTGTATGCAGCGGCACCTGTACGTCCGTTAGGATTTGAGATACCCTTACCGAAGTAATAACCTCTTGCAAATACAGCAGACGGTGACTGACCGTCAATATAAGCTATTGTACTGTTATATCTTTCCGAACGGTTACCGAAGTCATCACCGAATGTTAATGATGCAGCATTTGAACCGACAGTATTATTCGGGAAATAATCTATTGTGTCAAGAGCCTTACCTGTTTCACCGTCGAAACACGTTACATAAAGCGGACCTTGTAAGTTTTTACCGCCGTTTAGAGCAGCCCAGCTGCTTTCATATGTTTCGCCTTTTGATGCGTCACCGATTACGTTACCTTGACCGTCAACAGTACCGTCAGCAGTTCTCACCATAACTTCTGCTCTGCCGTCACCGTCAAAATCGGCTACGTTAAGCTGAGTATCGTGTTGTCCTGCACGGATATTGTAACCCATGTCAATTCTCCAAAGCTGAGTACCGTCAAGTTTGTAAGCATCCATATAAACCTTACCGGTTCTGCCGCCTGTAGCGGCGTCCTTAGCGTCTGAAGGGCTCCATAGCATTACGATTTCATATTGTCCGTCACCGTCAAGGTCACCGTATGATGAGTCACCCGGTGTATATGAACCGTAGTATATGCCGTTTCTGTCCATTTGTAAAACGTCACTTTCAGGAGCTTTAGCCAAAGGAATATCAAGGTATCCGTTCTCCCATACGCCTACGCTGTCTGACATTTCGCCGTTTGCAACTACTGTATACTTATCGTTTACAGTACCTGACGCGTCAACAAAGTTTGTAACCGCACCTTCGTTAATCTTTTCTTGGTTTCTGTAAAGAGTAAATGTAGTGTCAGCAGGCTCTGTTGCCAATCTTCTCCATGAAATAAGTACACCGTCGTCAGTCTTTGTCGCAACGACACCTCTATCAAGGTTTTCCATGTTTCTTGTGATTGCACTGCCGGCAAATGCACTTGCACTTGTCATAGGAGCAACTACTCCTACTGCCGCAACCTGAGCAAGAACCAAAGAAAATGCACCTAATTTTCTTAGTTTTTTCTTTGAATTTTTAAGCATTTAGTTATCCTCCCTCTTTTATATATACTTTACCTATCCATTAAAGCATAATAATAATTATCTATATAATATCATATTTCACAAACTTTTTAAAGTGTTTTTCATAAATTCAATGTATAATTTACAGTGTTTTTTGTTCAAAATGCGATTGAGGATTTTTGTTTATATAAGTGCAGAACACAAACGAAATGCCGTTTTCAACGCGTTTTCCGGACACGTTACCGAGCTCCCACACCTCATTTTTATCAAGATTGTCGATAAAGACATCCGCATTGCCGTCGGAAAACACCTTTGTTATATACGCACTGTCACAGTACGGCAAAAGCTGTCTGTAAACCTCTCCGCCGCCTATGACAAAAGTATCGTCACCGCCGTATTTTCCGATAATCGTTTTTATATCGTGAACAATCTCCGTGCCGTCACACTTAAAATTTTTATCGGTTGTAAGTACAACATTTTTTCGATTTTTAAGCGGTTTTGCGTTAGGGAAGCTCTCCAACGTCTTTCTGCCCATAACAACCGTCTTACCCATTGTTTTCTCTTTAAAAAATTCCATATCCTCGGATATGCGGAACAGCAAATTCATACCTTTGCCAATGCCCCACTTTTCATCAACCGCCGCAATTATTTTCATTCTGTTTCATCAGGAAATATCAATTCCTGTGCATACGGAAGTGTTCTCGCCCAATCGATGAATGACTTTGACCATTCTGTCAATTTGTGAAATCTTCTCTGACCTTTTGAACACATCGCCAAAAGATTTTCGTATGTCATTGTAACGGTTCTTGTCTGCTGCCATGCTGACGGCAACCATCTGATAAGCTCTTTCCAATATGCCTTATCCTTTGTTTCAAGATACTTTACACGCATACTTTCCAAAAATTCTATATGCTTGTCTATCACATCACCAAGTTTTGTGCCGTCATAATCAAGATCTGAATTGTAATCGTCAATTTCAAAACACTCGGCAGTAATAGGTGTTGACGCAAGTTTGTGCATTGTCGATGTACTGTTCGCGGTTGTACCGACCTTATACGTATCAAATTCTTTCCACCAATAAAGCGGACCTGTTATATCAACCGACACAAAAATCTGACGCATAAATTTTCTGTGTTCACTGCCCGATTTTATAAGTCTTTGCGCCAAATCCAAATCGTTTTCACCGATTACGACTTTTCCGTTCTCCTCAACCGTATCATTTTTACGCCATGATTCAAGAGGGTTTCTCATACCTTTAAGCGCACGTTTAAAGCCGTAAACCTCTGTATTTTCAAATTTCATTTAGTTACCTCTTTTCATTTCGATATACTCGTCAAATGTACACATTCTGTCCACGATTGTGCCGTCCTCACGAATATCAATAATTCTGTTTGCAACGGTATTCACAAATTCGTGGTCGTGTGACGCAAATATAACGTTGCCCTTGAATGCTTTCAAACCATTGTTTACCGCAGTGATTGACTCAAGATCAAGGTGGTTTGTAGGCTGGTCAAGTATAAGTATGTTTGATCCGTACAACATCATTCTTGAAAGCATACATCTTACTTTCTCACCACCGGAAAGCACGTTTACCTGTTTGAATACATCATCACCCGAGAACAACATTCTTCCCAAAAATCCTCTTATATACGATTCGTTTTGAGTTTCAAAGCCTGCCGCACTGTATTGTCTTAGCCAATCTACAAGATTTAGTTCACAGCCGTCAAAATACTTAGAGTTATCTTTAGGAAAATAACTTCTTGACGTACTTACGCCCCACTTAACAGTACCCTCGTCCGGCTCATCTTCACCGGCAAGTATTTGCATAAGCGCAGTAATTGCAATTTCGTTTTCACCTATTATGGCAATCTTATCGTCATGATTTAGTGTGAATGATATATTATTAAGAAGTTTTTCACCGTTTACAGTCTTTGAAAGTCCGTCAACGGTAAGCAAATCGCGTCCTGCTTCTCTATCCATATCAAAGCCCACGAACGGATAACGTCTTGATGACGCAGGCAATTCTTCAACTGTAAGTTTATCAAGCATTTTCTTACGGCTTGTAGCCTGTTTTGATTTAGACTTATTCGCAGAGAATCGCTGAATAAAAGTCTGTAATTCCTTAATCTTTTCTTCAGCTTTTTTATTTTGTTGCTTGATAAGTCTTTCCATCATCTGACTTGACTCGTACCAGAACTCATAGTTACCGACATACATCTTAACCTTTGAATAGTCAATATCAACGATATGCGTACACACAACATTAAGGAAATATCTGTCGTGCGATACAACTATGACTGTACCCTCGTAATCAAGCAAGAAATCTTCAAGCCATTCAATAGCCTGCAAGTCAAGGTGGTTTGTAGGCTCGTCAAGAAGAATAATGTCGGGGTCACCAAAAAGTGCCTGTGCCAAAAGGACTTTAACCTTTTCGTTACCGCCAAGGTCAGCCATCTGCGAATACATAATACTTTCGTCAAGTCCAAGACCCTGCATTAACTTTGACGCATTGGAATCAGCCTCCCAACCGTCCATTTCCGCAAATTCCGCCTCAAGTTCAGCCGCTTTTATACCGTCCTCGTCCGAGAAATCTTCTTTTTCATACAACGCGTCTTTTTCTTTCATAATATCATAAAGACGCTTGTTACCCATAATAATCGTATCAAGTACAGTGTACTCGTCATATGCAAAGTGATCCTGTTTCAAAACCGACATACGACAATTTGGGTCGATAGACACTTCACCGGTTGTCGAATCAAGTTCACCCGAAAGAATTTTAAGAAAAGTCGATTTTCCCGCACCGTTTGCACCGATTACTCCGTAGCAGTTGCCCGGTGTGAATTTTAAATTAACGTCTGAAAACAGATTTTGTCCGCTGAAATTCAGACTTACGTTTGTTACTGTAATCATTAAATATTTCTCCTAATTTTTATTGTTGATTTTATTTTTCAATTATACTATAATAATGTTATGAATGCAAGTATATTATAGGAGGAAATCAGAATGTTAAATATAGGTTGTCACTTGTCAGCCGCAAAAGGCTATATGAATATGGGTAAAGAGGCAAAGAGCATTGACGCAAATACTTTTCAATTTTTCACGCGTAATCCACGCGGAGGTAAAGCGAAAGCTATTGACGAACAAGACGTAAAAACCTTCCTTGAATTTATGAAAGAAAATAATTTTTCGCAAATTCTCGCTCACGCACCGTATACGCTTAATGCGTGTTCCAATAAAGAAGAAACTCGCGAATTTGCCTTAAATACAATGGCTGACGATTTAAGACGTATGGAGTATACACCAAACCAGCTGTACAACTTCCACCCGGGCAGTCACGTCGGACAAGGCGTTGAAATCGGAATTGATTTTATCGTAAAGCAGCTTAATACTGTACTTACACCCGATATGACAACGACAGTTTTGCTTGAAACAATGGCAGGTAAAGGTACAGAAATAGGTCGCAGTTTTGAAGAATTGAAAGAAATTCTTGACGGTGTTAAACTTGATAATAAAATGGGCGTGTGTATGGATACTTGCCATATTTATGACGGTGGATATGATATTGTTAATGACCTTGACGGTGTTCTTGATGAATTTGACAGAATTATCGGTCTTGACAGATTAAAAGCAATTCATATGAATGACAGTAAAAACCCTTTTGAAAGTCATAAAGACAGACACGAAAAAATCGGCGAAGGCAGTATCGGTTTTGATACTATGGTTAAGATTATCAATCACCCTAAATTACAGGGTATTCCGATTTTGCTTGAAACACCAAATGAGCTTGACGGTTATAAAAAAGAAATTCATATGCTTCGAGAAGCATATACTATATAAAACAGAATACTAAATTAAATACAAAACCCAAGAAAAGATGAGGACGTCAGCCCTCATCTTTTTTTTGGTTTTCTTCATCTTCTTCAAATCCTGTTCTTAACTTAGGGATAATCTGACTGCGTCCGCCTCTGCCGTTTGTATTATGTTTTCTTTCCACACTTTCAACCAAATCAGTATCTATGTTTTTCAACGCAAAATCTATACATTGATTTATAAATTCATTTCGGCTTATATCAATTTCAATAGCCCAACTGTTGATTTCTTCTAACATTCTACTATCCAATCTAAGTGAAATAACTTCTTTTTCAGGTTTTTTAGGTTCAAATTTTTTCAAAGCGATTCCTCCTCTTGACACAATTATATATTCTATGCTAAAATAATCCTATATTCTTATATTGAATACATATAAGAATACTATTTAATTATATATTTTAATATCATAAAAATAATACTATATGTAGTAGGAGGAAGATTACAATGGAAAATCAAACAGAAAACACAAATGTAACAACTGAAAACAAACCGCAGTCCGAGCCGTTGCATAAATCATTTTGCAGAGAGTGCGGCACAATGATTAGTGAAAAAGCGGATATATGCCCTAACTGCGGCGCCGCACAGCACAGAGTCAGTGTAATAAACGACACCCCGTCAGCAGGATTGAAAGTATTGTCGTTCTTTATCCCTCTTGCCGGATTGATTTTATTCGTTGTACAAAGTAAGGATACTCCTATCTCTGCCAAAGAATATGGCAAATGGGCTTTAATCGGTTTTTGTACTGGTATAGTTTTAAGTATAGTGTGGTACTTTGTAGTATTGGCATCTGTTTCAAGTATGTTCAAAGCATTTATTTAATATTCAAATTTGTAGTTACTACTTTGTCAGCCCACAGACAAAGTCAGCTACATTTTTCACTAACTATGTGGGCAGAAAGGCTATGGAATTTATTATGAAGAAATTTTTAGTAACAGTATTGTCAGTGGCTTTGTTGTTGTCTACAACCGCCTGTGGAACAAATTCAGAACTCGAAGAATTAAAGCAAGAAAATGAACAACTTAAGGCTCAATTAGAAGAAAGTAGCGAATCTACTGAAAAACCAACAGAAAAGCCAACAGAAAAACCGACTGAAAAACCAAAAGAAAAGGCCGAAGAACAAAAAACATCAGATACCCAAGCCAATTCCAACACCTCTTACGAGCTTACCGCCGGAAATTATGAAGTACCGGCTGATGTACTCGCCGGTAAATATGACATTGTAGCTGTAAGCGGTCATGGTAATTTCAAAAAGAAAGGAAATGATGGATATTACGACCTAAGTGAAATTCTTGGAGTTGATAATGACACATTCTATATTAAAGATTATAAAAATGCCAAATTTGTTGAGGGAGACATAATCGAAATCAGCGGAACTCTTAAAACACAATTAATCCCTAAGAACTAATTTTTGAATGGAGATTTTGCATATGAAAAAATTACTGACAATCATATTGTCTGCAACCTTGATATTATCCACAACTGCATGTGGATTAAATCCTGAGGTTGAGGCATTAAAAAAAGAAAACGAAAAGCTCAAAGCACAGTTAGAAAGTGCCGAAAAAAAGGACACTCCAAAACCCACACAAAATCCGACACCAAATCCAACAGAAAATCAATCTGCTGACAATAATTCTACATATGAACTTACCGCCGGCGATTATGAAATTCCAGGCGATATTCCGGCTGGCAAATATGACATTATAGCTATAAGCGGAGAAGGCGAATTTATACTTGATGGGAACGACAATTTTATAGACGAAAGAATGAGTCCAAACGTCGAAGAAAATTCATATGCCATCAAAGAACGTAAGAACGCATCATTAAAAGACGGCAATTCTATAACTATAAATTATACCCTCAAAGTTCAATTAGTTCCAAAAAATCAATAAACACAAAAAAATCCCATTTTGATGTTAAATCAAAGCGGGATTTTTATTTACACATTATTCCAAAATATACACTACACAACTTCTTCTGCCAAAATTGTTGGCATTAGAATTGTAGCATAAATCAATCTTGTTACCCTTAATTGCACCGCCGGTATCTTCGGCACTTGCAACGCCGTATGACCATGAGCCGTCGGCTGATGTTACATACACTTTTGAGCCCAATGGAACGACGCTCGGGTCAACTGCAACTATACCATATCCAAGCGGATTACCCATTGCAGAAACCGTATAACCGCCGTTTTCTGACGGTGAAGTCGAATAAGCTGTAGCAGTCATTGTGATTTTCTTCTTATATTTATATCCGTTTACAGTACCGCCGTCATCGCTTACTGTTGACTTTGTCGCAAAAGTATCTTTAACAGTTGTGTTTTTAGGTGCGGGAGTCGGCTCCATTGTACCGTTTGCAATAACCTTGTTACGCATTTCAGTTGTAACTTGTTCATCTATCACCTCTCTTGTCGCCTCTTGACCATCTTGGTATGTAACCTTGTAAGTGATTGTTTTCACACCGTCTTGTCCTTCGTCAACGACTTTTTCCTGTCCCTTGATCAAAGTCGCGTCATCAACATATTCAACACCTTTAGGAATTACTTCCGTTTCTGTTTCGTCTGTATGGCTTACCGATACAAGCTCGATTGTATCACTGCTCGCAACATTATCGCCGTTAGAAGAAATTTGGTCATATTCACCCGGAATATATCCTGCCTCAACAAGTGCGTCCTTAACGTCCGCCTTTGTCACTGTTACAACTTCTTCCGATTCACCGACTTTAATTGTAACACGCTTACCACGCTTGATAACAATATTTTCATTATCCTCAACAGGCTTTTCTGTTGAAACATTAATCTTATCGGTATCCGAAACATTCACGCCATGTTCTTCAAGAGCACCCTCAACGCTTTCACTTCTTGTCTTTACAGTTTTTGTTTCATTTGTTCCCGCAAATTCGTTTATTTCCGTAATTGTGATTTCCTTCGCCGATGCGCTGTATACAGTACCGAATATTACCGTCATCATTGCCACAAGCGTAATAATTGCAATCGTACATCTTCTGTGCTTTGCTTTCAATTTTGCTTTTTTCTTTTCTTCACGTTTTTCACGCAAATTCATTATCATTTCTTGTTTTGTCATCTCTTGTGTAGTCATAAAAGTTAAACCCCTTTCATTACTTGTTCCATAGTATACTACAAAATTGTTACATTGTCAAGCTTTTTATTACATTTTTATTACAAAATAATTTCAAATATTGCAATATGAATAAATATATTACTCGACTTTTCCCATATATTACTATTTATATGCACGATATTTACATATTATTACATTTATTTTTGATTAATGTTACAAAAATAAAGCAGGTATATACTTTTTCATAGTCGGAAATAATGGAAATAAAACAAATTGAAATGATTGGAGATTAGTAATGAAAGAATTGACAAAGAAAGTAGTTATTTTAAATAATTTTTCATCACCGTATGTGAGCCAAGCAATAATAATTCTCAAAGACTATAATCCAAAACTTGAAAGCAGAGCAATAGCGGACGCGGAAACAATAGTCAGTCGCTACATCGAACGAATACAAAAAAACGGACAACCAACAAAGGCTGTCCGCTCGAAATCTAAAATATTAAAAATATTGATTTGCTTAATTTTGATTGCGTCAATATGTTTTGCAATCAAATATCTTTCTTAAATTATTTGAAATTGCTGTCCATATAGTCAATATATTCAGTATATTTTTGAGCTGTTGATGTCATTGAAGAATATGAGAAATCATAATATACCGCAATTCCGTTTTTCAATACGCATTTTCTGTGGTAAACAGTATCATCTGTTGTCACAGTGACTGCATACCAATCGTCACCGGCACGAGAATATGAAACTTCGCCGCCCGTTTGACGTGCATAGTCACGCATAAGGTCAGACGGAGCACCGCTCTTTCCCTCTTGCGAAACAGTCATAGTTGCACCGCCAAGCGCATCGGTCAAGTTAAGTTTTTGATTTCCTGTTGTCGGATTTGAATTAAAAGTAGACGGATAAACGCACGTCACACCGCTTATTGTCATTTTTGAATAACCGTTTTTGCTTGCTGAATTTGACGGCGATGATGTTGATGATACGTTGTTTGCTGTATCTGTCGGCGTATTCGTTGCACTTGCAGGCGAATTTGTTGACGTAGGAGCAGTGCCTAATCCGTTATCGTTCGGAGCCATCATATTATAGCCGATAATCACACTTACTATTGCGATAAGCAGTGCTACGATTATGAAAATCATAACACTTCCCTTACTTTTTCTACGTTTTTTATTACGGGCTTGTTTTGCCTCTTTTTCTTGTAAACGACGTTTACGATTAAGACGTTCAGCCTTCAGTTCCTCGATTTCTTTGCGTTTTGTAGTTTGGCTGTTCTGGTTGTTTTTTCTTACTGATTGACCGCATCTGTCACAAAAACGCGTTCCCTCTTTCAGTTGTCTGCCACAATTTTTGCAGTACATAAAACCCCTCCGAAATTACTTTTTTGCTATCTAAACTATTATACTATATATTGTATATAAATGCAAGTAATTTTCGTAATTTTGTTACATATAGATTACACATTAAACGCAAAACACGAAATATTTTTGAAATATTTGTTATTTAAACGCAAAATTCCATATTTTTATTATAAGAAATTATCATATCATTTACATTTATCGACAAATTCTTCCCTCTATGATATAATAACATTCTGAAATGGTTGCAAACCATGCTGACACCACCTTAAAGGGGGTGTGCATATGAGTGAAGCTATTGTTTATTTAACTTTGGTTTTACTGCTTTGTATAGTGATAATAAAAAAATAGTTACCTATCGACCAAATAGGTAACTATTCCGTAGAAAGTATTTCTTCCTACAACATATCAACTGCAGCATGGTTTGTTTACCATTTCTTTTATTATATTATCACACAACGCTAAATTTGTCAAGCAAAAAGAACGGTCATACGACCGTTCTTTTATTGCTTTATAAATTATTCAGTTGCAGATGTTGTTGCATCACTTTCTGATACCTTGATATTATCAAGCATTGCACAATGGCTGTTGTTTATATAACCAAAAATATCAATTTGTGTTGCTTTTAAGTTTTCTGTTGTTGCATCAACAAAAGCCACATCTGTTGCTTTTGCTATTTCTGCACCATCTGCTTTATTTGTGATAGTATAGCTTACTTTCTTTGTTGATTGATTAACAACTACATTGACATGCATCCATTTATTTGTATAGTCACCTATAGCTTTAGAGCTGTCACCTTGAACTAATGCATTAGTTTTATTCGATCCTAAATTAAATATAGCACCTGTTGAATTGTAAGTAACTTTTGTACTACCACCAGTAGTTCCTCTTGTTGTTGCATCACCAATGCTCAATATTGCTCTACCACCGTTTGTATTATAATAATCAAAATCAAATGTTACTATATCTTTTGTTACTGTATCTGGTAATGCATAATGTGCAAATGAATATCCATTACCTGCATTACCTGCACAAGTGAATCCGACAACTTTTGAATTTAATGTAGCATCATCTTCAATTTTTACTGTAATTCTTGAATCTGCTTTGAATAATGGCTTTTCATCTTCAAACTTTTCATATACATTATATGATGCGTCTTTCTTGACAACAATTACAACTTTATTTTCTCCTGCTGCCAAAGTAATTTTATCAGTACCACCTGATACATAACTATATACATCATATAGTCCTGTGTCTGAATTTGTTACTACTCTTTCTGAAAGATATGATTCAGGAACAGTAACTTCATCTGCTTCAAATTTGTTATCGTCTTCAGTATATACGTCAACAGTTTCAACTACACCTGTTGTTTCATCACCTGTTGTATATATTGCCTTTAAAGTACCTTTGCTCTTTGCAACAACTTCAAAGTCTGCTGTTGCAGATATTTCTGTATCAGCGATTGTAGCCTGTACTTTGTATTTTCCGCCTATAACTCCGTTTGTTACTGATACAACACCATTTTCTACTGCAATATTAGCCGGTGTATCAACAACAGTCCAATTTACAGTCTTGCCTGTCATTACACGACCATCTTGGTCTTTAACTGTTGCTGTAAATGTAATAGGGCTTCCAACTACAACAATGTTATTTTCAGGAGACGTAATTTCAACTTTCTTTGCTTCATTTGCAACTACAGCAACATTTTCTGCTACAGCTGAATCTGCAACTTTTATAGAACCTGTTTTAATTGCATAATCAGCACTTGTTACTGTATATGTGTAATCACCTGATGGTAGAGCAACTTTTGCTACACCATCAGTATCAGTTGTTTCTGTTGCTACAACTGCATCGCCATTCTTAATTTCAACAGTTGCTTTTTCAACTTTTGTTTCGCCACTTGCAACATTAAAAGTTACCGCTTGACCTATTGTAAGAACTAACTTTGGAGCTTTCTTAACAACCTGTGTTCTTGCTGTTCCTACAGCTAATTCTAAAGAAAGTTTATCTGTTGTTGCAGACTTTACTAATGATGTAACAGGAACATTTGCTGTGGCGAATGCACCATGATCTTCAGTAGAAGCTGTAGTTGCATCCTTTGTTCCTGTCCATACCTTTGTATCTGTCAAACTATCACTTCTTATGCTTTGATAATCCGTATATACCGCTGTTGATGCATCCCAATCATTACTTGAAAGTGCACCTACAAGGAAGTAAGAATCTACCCAACGTTTTTGATTTGCATCATAGCTTGTTGATGCAACATCAAGGTTCAAATTAGCTGAAATAATTCTATCTTTATCTACATCTGATAGACCTGCATATCTAAGAAGTGTTGCTTCATTTGTGCTAAGTGTATCATCTTTACCCTTTGTCCATTGACCTAATTTTAGCAATTCATCACTGCCATGAGCTGTTGTGTCATCACCTTTTACCCATGTTGATGCTTCTGCATCAATGACTTTCATTGTCGGGTCTGCTGCGTATGCAACTGTTACTGTTACAGGGTATGCAGGCATTGTGAACTTGCCTTCTGTTACAGTTACTTTTGTTTCAGCATCGTCTGTCTTTGTTACTGTAATTGTCGGATTAGCAGCAACATAACCCAAAGCAGGTGTATTAGCTACTACTGTAAGTTCTGTACCTTCTGCAACGCTTTTCAATTCTGTTGCGCCTGTTACTGTAGCAGTACCGCCTGTTACTGCAGTAGTTACAGCACTCTTAACTTTAGCTGTTGTTGTTACTGTGAATGCCTCTGCTGCATTGCCGCTAACTGTAATTTCTTGAGGAGTTACTGTTAAATCTTTGTAATCATCTTTAGCTACAGCTGATACTGTATATGTACCGGCTTTAACACCTGTAAACGTTACAGTTGTATCTTCGATTTTACCTGTAATTGTATTTTCAGCTTCTGCTTTATCTGTAAGAGTTACAGATTTAACACCTGCGTCTACAGTACCTGATACTGCATAAGTAGGAACAGCTGTTGCTGTTGGAGCCGGTGTATCTGTCGGAGCAACTGTTTCTGCAGGAGCTTCTGTCGGCTCAGTTGTCGGAGCATCTGTTGTTGCAGGAGTTTCTGCCGGAGCTTCTGTCGGAGCTTCTGTCGGAGCTTCTGTCGGTTCAGCTGTCGGAGCCGGCTTAGCTGTTGCTTGCGCTGCACCGTTCTTTATTGTACAAGCATTAGCAAGCGGTGTCATAGTCTTTAGACTATCCCAAACCATTATCTTATCATTCGTTGTGAATGTAGCTAAATCTGTTGCAGGAACTAGTTTAGCCTCGTTAGCTTTTAGTTCAAGATTAACAACTTTCTTAACTGAATCCAATGTATTATCAGTTCTGTATGATGCTTGAACAAGAACTGCATTTGTATCCTTATCTGATGTCAATGTAACTGTATTTGCAGTTTCATCAACGCTCATTGTAACCTTTGCAGGTATCGGAGCAGGTGTCGGAGCTGCCTCTGATGTTGGAAGAAGTTTTCTTGGTTGATCAGCTATTCCTGAATATGTTAGCATATTGTCAATTCTTGCAACTGAACCTGTGTAAGAACCACCTTTTTCAGATGTTACTGCTAACAATGGAAGTTCTGAAACTGATGATGCTGTATCGCCTGTTCCAACGTGGTCGCAATCAACTTGTGGTTTTTCTGTGAAATCTTCATCAGCTTTTGCAACCCAAATTCTAAATTTATCGCTTGAAACTATAATTGCAACTTTGTACCATTGATAAGCCTCAACTTGTTGACCGATTGTTATAACATTGCTGCCGCTACCGATTGTGTAGCTTGAGGCTGTGTCATCAGTTGTAAGTACACCCATAACATTGTTGTATGCACCGTTCTTGTCAGTACCAGCTTGGCTGTTATCCTTTAGAATATAAAGTCTACCGGCACCGCCTGCCTTGTTTGAGCAAAGATTAACAGTAAATGTCATTACAGATGATTTTCCGTCTGCTAATGCCAAAGTATTTGCAGCAGAAACTACAGGACCTCTACCGGCACCTGAATAAGGACCACCTGCAAGTGTAAGAACTTTATCGCCAGCTGCCCAATCTTCTACTGAAACAGTTGTTGCTGTATCGCCGCCTGTTCTATTACCCATAGCAATAGATAGACCGTCTACATCTGTAATTGTTGTAGCAGTTTCGCCCATTGCTGTTGATGCAAGTGCTTTGCTGAAAGTATTATTAACTACCGGTGTAACTCCATCTGGAGCTGAAAGGCCAGGAGCCTGTGTCTTAACGTCCGGAACCGGCATAACTGTTGGAACTACAACAGTTGCATCACCTCTAAGACCATCTGTTGTAAGTGTTTCCGGAGCACCTTGGTAAATATGTAAGTTGTCAAGTGCAACTATACCACTACCACCATCACCTCTGTTTGAGCAAACATATATTGAATTAATTTCATTTGTTGAGTTTGTATATTCTACACCGTCAACAAGTTTATTACCTGACTTATCGATTACTGTTACAGTAGTCTTATCATTATTAACTGCAGCTTGTACTCTTACCCATTTAGTATCTGCAACCTCGACTGCACTTTCAGGATAAGCTACTAATTCTGATGTTGAATCATCATTAATTACCCATTTATCTGTAAGATATGGTCTAAGGTCAGTTTTCATAGCAGCGTTAGCTACTGACGCACCTGAACCTGAATTATACTTTGTACCTTGTTGTGCATTTACTGTATCTATAATACCTGCACCATCTCTTGTATCCTTAGTGCTTGTATCATTTGTAAATGCAAGTTGGTTTGAGTGCATGATTCTGCTCATACCATTACCACGAGTCATCATTGTATCATACTCAATAGTATATTGACCTGAAATAGTTTGACCCAAAGAATATGTCGACTTACGGTTACCGCCTCCGCTACCTTGGAATTTTAAATATTGGTCAGTTTCACCGTCATCAATGGTAACTGTCGGAACAATGTCACCTTTATCTGTTCCATCCGGAGCAACCCAACCATCTGCTGTTGAGCCATCAAGAGTGACTAAATCTGTTGCCGCGCTTGCTGTTACTGTCAAGCCTGCGAAAGCAGATGCTGACATAGCAGCGGCGCAAAGTAATGAAATTAGTTTTTTACTTTTCATTTCTTCTCTCCCTTTCTTTCCTTAACTTGTTTCCAAGTATTGTTTAATTTAACAGGTACAGGATGTCGATTTGAGTAAATCTGCACAATCCTAACCCATCTATATGGTATATATTGTATCATATTTTTTTTGTATGTGCAATATTATTAAGAAACTTTGAACAAAAATATTGCACAAAAAAGCACATCATTTTTTATATAAAATGCAAAATTCAAGTTGTACATTTTTTATTTTTGTAGATTATTTTTACCAAAAAAAGACCGCTTTCGCGGTCTTTTAAGCGTTATTATTTTATAACTGTGAAATTGCTGATACCGATTGCTCTGTCCTCCGGATTCGGAACTGAGCTTGCTGACGCAAAATCAACACTCGCAATATCTCCTGCATTGTCTGCAAGAGTTGTTGTTGCAGATTTTGTACCGTCTGTTACTGTTACAACCTTTGTTTCAGGATCAACTGTAACAGTTACTGTGGTATATTTATTTTGTTCAACAGCCGCCGCTTCAAGTCCGTCTGTTGCGGTACTTCCGGCATACAAAGCCGCCCATTTATAGGTCATTGAGAATATTGTTGTGCCTGATGAATTCTTGAAGTTAAGAGTTCTAAGCTGACCGCAAGTCTTACTCTTTGACCACACGTGATCAAACTTAACTGTTGTTGTTTTATCAAGGGTTACAGGTGAGCCGAATGTAAATGTCTTTGTCTGTGATGAGCCAGGGAAAACTATTGCTGTTTTACCGCTGATAGTCATAAACTGACCTGTATAATTAGTCGAACCCTCTGCCATATCTTCGTAATATTCATAACCGAATACTGTCAATATTGCTGTCTTTGTTACGCCGTTTAGCGTACCCTTAATTGTAACATTCTTTGTCAATGAATCGCCCATTGAGAAACCGTCACCGATTGTAACAGTACCGTCTGCGGCTATTGTCACACCCGTCTCATCGCAAGACCATGCAACATCTGTATTTGTAACAGCGTCCATAGGTGTTCCTGCCGCGTCTTTGGCATTTTTAATCGAAACAGTCGATGTTGAACCCGATGTTGACTTAACACTTGCAGGTGATAGTGAAAGTTCAAAATCTGTAATATCCGCAACTGTTGGTGCGTTTACAAAATTAGCTACAATTCTTGAGTCACCGCGAAGTCTGAATGTATATTCATCATCCATTGAAAGTGTTGTTCCGCTTTCAGTCTTCCAACCACGGAATACATATCCTTCATTTGCTGTTGCCTTTAATGTTACAACATTGTTTAGAGGAAGTGTTTCCATTGTATACTCACTGTCCGGAATCGGTGTTGCAGTCGGAGCAACTGTCGGAGCAGGTGCCACACTGCTTGCTGTCAACGGAGTCATTTTTTGAAGTGAATCCCAAAGCATTACCTTACTTCCTGTTGTAACTGTGTAATCTTGTACACCTGCTTCTTCAAATGTCACAGGAGTTGTTGTAACCTTTTTAATTGTTCCGTTTTCTGCATATTGTGCCTCAACAAGAACTGCTGTCAAAGCCTTTGTTGCAGTTACAACAGCTTTATCGGCAGTAACAGTCAATGTAACGTCACCGTCTGCCAAAGTATTTACTGTTGCTGTTTCATTATCTTTAGCCTCTGCAGTTGCTGTCGGAGCTGCTGTTGCAGTTGCCTCTGTAGGTTCTGTTGTCGCTGTAGGTTCAGGTGTTGCATATGAAAGTGTAACGCTGCCCTTTGCTGTATCATTACTTCTTACACCAATAGTATAGCTTGGAAGTTTTTGATCCTTTAATTTTGCAACTGAAAGGTTTGCTACTTTATTATCAAATGCAACCTTACTTCCGCCGAATAGGAATTGAGTAATCTTTGACGGTGTAACTGTCAATTCTGTTGTTTGATAATTGTCAAGTGCAATTTCAACAGGGGTTCCGCCGCCTACCGATACAGTCGCTTTACCTAAATCCATATCAAGAATATATTGTACGTTTGTAAGTGCAGTTGCAGATATTGTGCCAACTGTCTCATCTCCGGCAGTTATCACACCGCCCGAACCGATTGTGAACAAGTTAAGGCTTTCTGTACCGCCCAAATGTTTATCGTTATGACCCGTTACAAGATTGAATGTCATACCGCCGCCCGATACATACTGAACATCGGCTGAAACAAGGTATCTGCCTGTTGTACCGATTTCAGTTGAAAGGTCTTTTGAATAGTAGAACGAACCTTGGTTGGCACTGCCGTTCTTAGCACCGTCTGATGTGATTTCAACATATTTTGTTTCATCACTTGTTTGGTTAAGATATGCTGTTATTCCGGCACTGCCGATTTGTGTCCAATCATTAAATTCTTTCAATGATGATGTTTTACCGTCATATGTTGCACCGTAAAATCCGAATTGTTCGTTTCCGTCTTTATCTTCATTCAACAGATACTGTTCTTCTACATCTGTCGGAATATATTCAGCCGAATATTGTACATTTTCAGGGTCAACGGTAAGACCTGTGTCACCGCCGTTGTCCTTAGCTTTCCATACTGCTGCTGTGTATGTATCGCCTTCTTCAAGTTTTACGTCTGTCGTAAAGTGTGTAATTTCCTGTGTACCGTTGCCTGTTGAGTTATCAACCTGGTCTATAGCATAAATCTTACCCTTTTCCTCACCATTCTCGTCTTTAACCGTAATAACGATAATACCGTAAGCACCAAGGTCTATTTTTGCGTCTTGTACAAGTACCTTAGCATAATTCGCCTCACCGGCTTCGTTGAATTTAATATCTTTAATTACAACAGGATATTCGTTATCTGTCGGAACAACGTATTGCGGCCAAGCAGAGTTAGGCGCACTGCCAAGACTTGTGATTTCTGTTGAAACAAGGTTTGGTGTTTCGTCTGTAAAGTTATTTACAACAGGTGCCAAAGCAGCCTTTTGTGTTTCGTCCGTTACAGCCTTTGCAGCCTTAACGAATTCATATGCAAGATTTTCAGCACCTGCATCGTTAGGGTGAGTTTGGTCTGTTCCGCCACCCTTAGCTGTTTGGAAATAGAACTTAATAGCACCCGAATCACCGCCGTTATCAGTTGTAATCTTATTATAGAAATCCAAACTGTATGAATTCAAATCAACATATGCAATATCTGTTGCACCGGCTGTTACCTTATCTGCAACATACTTTGCACCGGCTGTCGCAAAGCCGTCCAATGTGTGCTGATATGCACCGTCTGTGAATGTGTTAATTCTTTCGATCGGGCTGACGATAACAAGCGTTGCACCTACACTGTGACAAGCATTGTAATACTTATCAAGGTTTGATACATAACCTGTAGGTCCGTCACTCTTATGGTTGTGACCGTATTCAACGTATAGGTAGTCGCCTGCTTTGATACGATCCTTTACCATATTAAAGTGGTAGTTATCGGCAGCATTAAGACCGCCTTCACCTTCGTTTACCATTGCATAATTTCTCGGCAAATATTTTGTCAAGCCTGTACCTACACCTGTGTAGTTTTGAAGTCTGAAGAATGGCAATGAACAGTTACCGTCTGTAACTGTTGAGTCACCAAGCACCCAAAATACAGGGTATTCTTGTACTTTTTGAATTTCGATAGATGCGATTGCAGAGTTTTTACCCGCTACGCACACATTTACCATTCCGTCTGCTATAGTGCCCTTAGGCTCAGACTTTTCGTAGTAAATCGGAGTAGGTCTTACAGAAAACTCGACTGTCTTTGTCTGACCCGCCTCAACCTTTGTATCTGTGAATATAGGGTGCTTTCTTTCTGTGTAAAGTGAAATTTCAGCATCCTTTGTTGTATCAAGAGTTGTTACTGTTGCACGAACTCTGTAATATGCCTCATCATCTGCTTTTAGTGCAAAACGTGTAGGATAATATACGTCACCGGCATTTCCGAAGCTGTCCTCTCCCACTGAACCGATTGCGTCATTAAGACCTGTACCGCCACCGGCTTTAAGCTTTATAGCCTGTCCTTTTTGGTTACCGAAGCCGTCCAAACGGTTTCCAAGCTTGTATGAGTCCACGTCAATACCGAGAAAACCATACTCCTTATTAGTAACATAATTTGTGTCCGGTGTTACAAGTGTATAACCGTCTTCCGCATCTGTTCCTGCCGCACCGAAGTCGAATTTCCACTCTTGCTCAACGGTATCACCGTCAAAAATAGGTGTTGTTTCCGCACTTGCTGTCATAGGCAATACGATACTTCCCGCAATCATTGCCGTTGACAATGCCGCACAAAGCAATTTTTTAACATTGTTTTTCATAAAACCTTCTCCTTTTTTATAAATTTCCTCTCTCAAATTTGCCGTTATAAATTATATTATCATATTCTCTCAAAAAAGAAAAGCAGATTAATAAAAAAAGTAGTTTTTTTATTAAATCTGCTCTGTTTTTTTACTTTTTCTTTCTAAGCATTGCACCCTCGCAAACAGGCTGTGCCGTTTTAAATTTAACTATCTGCTCTGCGTGATTTGCAACTTCGATTTCATTACCGTTTTCGTCGCACATACTGTCAACCGTCTGTACAAAAAACGGTTTCATAGGCTGAATTATCTCTATTTCGTCACCCTTAAAGAAACGGTTTCTCTGTGTAATCGTTGCAATGCCGTTTTCCGCGTCATACGACTTGACTATACCGATAAGGTCGTAATCTCTGATATACGAACTTGACGTGTAAACCTGTGAATTTTCATCCGGCTTGCCGAAATAAAAACCTGTTGTATACGGTCTGTGACTGACCTTGCAAAGTTCTTCGTATTCCGCTTCATTAAACACATAATTTTCGGGATCGGCACAATATCTGTCAATCTCACGTCTGTACACCCCGACAACCGTTGCAACATAATAAGAAGTTTTTACTCTGCCCTCGATTTTAAGGCTCGCAATACCGCTTTGCACAAGCTCAGGTATATGACGGATTGTACACAAGTCCTTTGAATTAAATATAAACGTACCTCTTTCGTTTTCAAACACGTCCATATATTCACCCGGTCTTGTTTCCTCGACAAGTTTGTAATTCCATCTGCACGGATGTGCGCAAGCACCCATGTTTGAGTCACGTCCCGTCATATAGTTTGACAAAAGACATCTGCCAGAATACGATATACACATAGCACCGTGTATAAATGCTTCAAGCTCCAAATCTTCAGGAATTTTCTTTTGAAATTCCGCAATTTCTTTAAACGACATTTCTCTTGCAAGCACGACACGCGTTGCACCCATCTTGTACCACTTTATTGCCGAGCGATAATTAATGTTATTCGCCTGTGTACTTACATGAATAGGTATTTCCGGTGCAAGTTCCTGCATCATATCAAACAACCCCAAATCCGCCACAAGCACTGCGTCAAAGCCGTAATTCTTTATATCTTTGACAAACTCCTCAAATTCTTCAATATCATCATTATGCGGAAGAATATTTGCGGTAAGGTACACTTTTTTGCCTCTGTCGTGAGCGTACTTTATACCCTCCTGCATATCTTCCTTTGAAAAATTTTCCGCCGCTACACGCAGCGAAAACATTTCACCGCCGATATACACCGCGTCCGCACCGTAATCTATCGCTGTTTTCAATTTCTCCAAGCTGCCGCCGGGAGCTAAAAGTTCTGGTTTCTTCATAATATATTCCTACCCTTTATTATTTCTTTACCGATATTGTAACACCGTCACCGAGCGGTAAAAGCGATGTTTCAAGCTCCTTATGCTCCATAAGCATATCAATATATTTTCTAAGACGTTTTACAATCGTGATTTTTCTTCTCACAACGTGGTTATCGTCCGCTGTCATTCCCTTGTAAAGCACATTGTCGGAAATAAGCACACCACCTTTTTTCAGCAATCGCACGCACTCGTCAAGCATATAAATATAATGTGCTTTCGGACCGTCAAGGAATATCATATCAAAAACTTCATCATCGTCAATATACGAAAGATAATCCTTTGCATCTGCCTCAATAACCGATATTTTTTCCGCATATCCCGAAGTTTTAATATTCTCCCTTGCAATACGCACCATATCTTCGTTACATTCAAGTGTTGCTATTTCGCAGTCATCATCTGTAGCCTGTGCCATTAATATAGAAGAATACCCAATCGCACAACCTACTTCAAGTATTTTTTTCGGTTTAACCGTTCTGCACATCACCGACAAAAACCTTGCCGTTTCAGGCTCTACTATCGGAACACTGTTTTCTTCCGCATATTTTTCAAGCGAGTGCATAAATTCATCATTATGCACTGTTTTCGCACGCAAATATTCCGTTATATACGGCGGAACAATCGCGTCTTTATCATATTCTATCATTTATCAAACCTCTTTATTGTTTTAAACTGTCTTGATTTTCAATCGCACTGTCATCGACTGAAATATTTTGCTCAGTACTCTGCATTGCCGCAAGATGTTCTTCATATGTCTTTGAGAAGATATGTGAGCCATCCTTGCCAAGTACAAAGTAATACGCATCGGTTGCCTCCGGATAAAGCGCCGCCTCTATACATTCTGTTCCCGGATTGCATATAGGGCCTATCGGAAATCCCGCATACATATATGTGTTATACGGTGAATCTATCTGCGTGTCGGCAATCGAAAGTACAGGCTTTCTTTCACCTAAAATATACTGTACCGTCGCACACGACTGGAACTTCATACCCGAGTTTCTTCTATTATAAAATACTCCCGCAACTTTTGCTCTTTCCGTTCCGCTGTCCGTTTCACGTTCAACGATTGACGCCATAGTTATAACTTCATCAACCGTCAATCCAAGCTCTGTCGCACGTTCATAATACTCCGGTTTAAACTGATTGTCAAATGCCGCAAGCATTAGGTCGATAATATCGTGTGCCGACATTCCGTTCGGAATTTCATACGTTGCAGGGAACAAATATCCCTCCATACGTCCGTCACGTTCAGGCAAGTTTTTCAAGAACGCATAATCATAATCGTCGGGATTTAAAGCCGCATAAAAATCCTGCCAGCTTACAATACCTGCTTCATCAAGTTTCTGTGCAATCTGCTTGATTTCATAGCCCTCCGGTATTGTAATTTTCGCAGCCTCACGGCTCGGCGTTATTATAAGATTAAGTATGTCACTGTAACTCATTCCGTCATCAATCGTTGCCGCACCCGGCTGAAAATTACCGTCATATCCGCCGAGCTTTGACTGCACCTTAAACAAAAGCGGATACTTTATTATGCCGTTGTCCTTTAACAGTTTTGCAACAGATGACGTACCGTCACCTTCTGCAACCTCTATTCTCTTACTTCCTTCTTCTATTGAAACACCAAGGCTGTCGCTTAATAGTATGCCCGTTCCCGCAAGACCCAAAACAACTATAACAGCTATGATTATCACAGGTACTTTCCATTTGCCGTAACCTGTTTCATGCACCTTTACTGCCATAAAAGTGTCCTCCTTATTAATACATATTACTGCTATTCTATAACAAAATACACTTTTCGTCAAGTTTTGCGTTTTTTTTGTCAATTTATACGATAACTTTTCTTTAATTTTTACATATTCATAATTGAAAATTTTGAGAAAGTATTATATAATATTAATATGAGATTATTTTTAAGGAGGAGTTATCAATGGGATACAAGGAAACCTACAACCGTTGGCTTACAAGCGACGTGGTTGATGATGACACAAAAGCAGAGCTTAAATCTATTGAAAACAACGAAAAAGAAATAGAAGAAAGATTTTATCGTGAACTTGAATTCGGTACAGCCGGTATGAGAGGTATTATCGGAGCGGGTACGAACAGAATCAATATATATAACGTAAGACGTGCAAGTCAAGGTGTTGCGAAGTACGTTCTTTCAAACGGCGAGGACGCCGCAAAAGCAGGTGTTCTTATCGGTTATGATACACGTAATTTTTCACGCACATTTGCTGAAGAAACAGCTAAGGTTCTTACTTGTGCAGGTGTAAAGACTTATCTTTTCCCTATCGTTCATTCAGTTCCGGAAGTTTCATTCGGTATTCGCGAACTTGGCTGCAGTGCCGGCGTTATGATTACCGCCAGCCACAACCCTAAAGAATACAACGGTTACAAGGTATACGGCCCTGACGGCGGACAACTCCCTCCGGACGCGGCTGATGTTGTTGTTGCCGCAATCGACAGCTACGATATATTTGACGATGTTAAGTTTATTTCGCTTGACGAAGCAAAAGAAAAAGGCTTGCTTGAAATCGTAAGCAGTGACCTTGACGAAAAATTCCTTGATGTTGTTCAAACACAACAACAAAATCCCGAGGCAGTAGCAGAAGTTGCAGATACATTCAAGCTTATCTACACACCTTTCCACGGCACAGGCTCAAGACCTATCAAAGCAATACTTAACCGTATGGGCTTTAAAAATGTGCTTGTCGTTAAGGAACAGGATACAGAGGACGGTAATTTCCCGACTGTTAAGTCACCTAATCCGGAGGACAAGGAAGGTTTTGAAATCGCTATAAAAATGGCAAAGGAAAATGACGTTGACGTTATCATCGGTACAGACCCCGACTGTGACAGAGTCGGTATAGTTGTTCGTGACGCCGACGGCATATACAGAACACTTACAGGCAACCAAACAGGTGCTTTGCTTGTTGAGTACATACTTTCATCAAAGAAAGCCAAAGGCACTCTGCCTGAAAACGGCGTTGTTATCAAGACAATCGTTACAACAGAGCTTGCCGCCGCAATCGCTCATTCATACGGTATCGAAATTATGAACGTGCTTACAGGCTTTAAGTACATAGGCGAAAAAATGACAGAGTTCGCAAAGACAGGCGACCATACATATCTTATCGGCTTTGAAGAAAGCTACGGTTATCTTGTAGGTACTCACGCACGCGACAAAGACGGCGTTGTTGCGACAATGCTTATCGCAGAAATGGCTGCTTACTACAAAACAAAGGGTAAGTCACTTTACGAAGCACTTATGGATATATACAAGAAGTACGGATATTATTCAGAAAAGACAGTTTCATTTGTAATGCCGGGTAAAGACGGTATGGAAAAGATGTCACAGTTACTTACAGACCTACGTCAAACACCGCCGACAAAAGTTGCAGGTATGGACGTTGTACTTTACACCGACTATCAGTCACAAACAATTAAAGATACAAAGGGCAATGTTTCACCTCTTAAAGGTTTGCCGAAGTCAAACGTATTGAAGTACAACCTTTCAGACGAAAAGACTTACTTTATCGTAAGACCGTCGGGAACAGAGCCGAAAATCAAGTTGTATCTCGGCACATTCGCAGAAAGCTTTGAAACAGCCGAAAAGACTATCGAAAAAGTTCTTGAAGATTGCAAAAAACAACTTGGACTATAAACCAAAATGCCTTTCTCTTTGAGAAAGGCATTTCAGATTGTAGACAAAACCGTTATGGTTTTGTCTACTTTGTTCTTGGGTGTTTGAGGTGCAACCTCAATTTATAATCATTTCTGGCGACCTGTGCGACAGAAATGGCTTAAAATCTAAAGTTTCGACTTTGGAGGAACTTTATGATTTTTTCTCTAAAAACACTCAAAAATTACATCACAAGATGTGATTTTTGGAGCTGTCGACATTTTGTCGACAGACTCATTAACTTGTGGTATCATTAAATTATATTACACTTGGGGGGATTGCAATGGGGAAATCATTTAATCAAAAGCTGAAATTACTGTACATAATGCAGATGTTAAAGGAAAATACAGACGAAAATCACGCAATGTCCGCAAATGATATTATTTCGGCACTTGCCAAGCAAGGTATAAGTGCCGAACGCAAGAGCATTTATGATGACATTGAACGGCTTAAATTATTCGGTTGCGATATTTTGAGCAGAAGAAGTGAGCCGAAAGGATATTATCTCGCGTCAAGAGATTTTGAAATTGCAGAATTGAAGTTATTGGTTGACGCAGTTCAATCTTCAAAATTCATTACAGAAAAGAAATCAAATCAGTTAATTCACAAAATCGAACAGCTTGCCAGCCGTCATGAGGCTCAAACGCTTCAAAGACAAGTCGTTGTTTCAAACAGAATTAAGACGATGAATGAGAGTATCTACTATAATATAGATAAACTTCATTCCGCAATATCTTCAGATGTTAAAATCACTTTCAAATATTGTTCATGGACGCTTGCCAAAAAGCTTGAACCGAAAAAGGACGGTGCAAATTACACCGTAAGTCCGTATATTTTGATATGGGACGATGAAAATTACTATCTGATTGGTTTTGATGATGATAGCAAAGAAATACGCCATTACCGCGTAGACAAAATGCTTAACATAACAATAACCGCCGAAAAACGTGACGGCGGTGACCAATTCAGCAAATTCGATATAGGAAACTATTCAAAAAGAACATTCGGTATGTTTGCAGGTGACGAAAATACACTCGAAATTGAATTTGACAATAACCTTATCGGTGTTGTTATGGATAGGTTCGGCAAGGATATTATTTTAAACTCAAATACCGAAAATACGTTCGTTGCCAAATTAAATGTAAACATCAGTTCACAGTTTTACGGTTGGCTTGCAGGGCTCGGAACAGGTGTAAAAATCCTTTCTCCGCAGTCTGAAGTCGAAAAATATTTAACATATATTAAGGATATATCCTCAAAATATACAAATTTTTGATGTTTTGTTATATTATATCCTGTAAACATATAACCATTAATACATTTAATGGTTATTTTTTCTTTCACTTTTCATAAAAAACATTTCGTATTAATCGGATTTTTTATCTATTTAATGGTATTATTATTCATTTTGTTGACAAATCAATCGACTGTGATATAATGTAGCCAATGTACAAAGTTGTGCATTTATTTTTATACCGAAGGGTATAGAAATAACGTATCTGGAAATAATCATATTGATATTTCCGAAGGATAGGAGGTTTTTACCATGAAACAATTTTCTTATACAATTCAAGGTGAACACGGACTTCACGCCAGATGTGCCGGCAAACTCGTACAAAAAGCACAAAATTTTACGTCGAACATTAGCATTGAATATAACCAGAGAATTGAAAACTTAAAAAGACTTTTTACAATAACTTGTCTTGGCATCAGTAAAGGTGATTTCGTTACAGTCAAAGTTGAAGGTAACGACGAAACTGAAGCCGCAAATGTTCTTGAAAATTATTTTAAAGAAAATCTTTAAAGACAAAAAGCACGTCTGATACAGGCGTGCTTTTTGATTTGTTTGCACAAAAAAATCGAAACAAGCATAACCTGTTCCGATTGGAGCTAATGGGGGGAGTCGAACCCCCGACCTACTGATTACGAATCAGTTGCTCTGCCAACTGAGCTACACCAGCGAAAATGAAATATAAGAGAGAGCCGAAGCTCTCTCTGTAATATTTTTAGTTAAACAAACTTTTAGCAATCGTGCTGACTGCTTTTCCGTCTGCTCTTCCCTTAACTTTTGGCATAACGTATTCCATAACCTTACCCATGTCTTTCATGGAGGTTGCGCCTACTGCTTTAACGCCTTCTTCTACAATAGGACGTAGCTCGTCCTCTGTAAGCTGTTTAGGAAGATATTCCATCAAGCATTCCATTTCCTGTTTTAACTGAGAGATTAAATCCTCTCTGCCACTCTTTTCATATTCAGGAAGAGAGTCCTTGCGTTGCTTTAATTGCTTTGCAATTACCTCCAAAATATCCTCGTCATCAAGAGTTACTTTGTTGTCCTTTTCAACCTGCAATATTGCAGTACGGACAAGTTGTACTGTATTTTTGCGTACAGTGTCTTTGTTTTTCATTGACGATTTTAGATCTTCTGCTAATTTTTCCTTTAAAGACATTATCGTCATCTCCTTATGTTGCTAATTAAAAATTAGAACTTTCTTTTTCTTGCAGCTTCTGATTTCTTTTTACGCTTTACGCTTGGCTTTTCATAGTGCTCACGCTTTCTGATTTCAGACATGACACCTGACTTAGCACATTGACGCTTGAATCTGCGAAGTGCGCTATCTAATGATTCATTATCTTTTACTCTTACTTCAGACATTGTTTCCCCTCCCTCCGGCAAGTCAATTCTAAAAACGGACTTGATGGACTCAGTTATACACTGTTTGTACAACAATATCTATTATACCTTATTTTACATAGATATGTCAAGATATTTTAGTGATTTTTATAAAGATTTGTTTATTTTTTTAGCTGCCGACAAATTTATCGGCAGCTGTATTTATTATTTCAATGTTTTTGACAAACGATACATCACTACGCAGGTCCAAAGTTTTGTATCATCAAGCCCCAATCCGCTGCCGGTGCCGACAATTATACCGTTATCCACGCACCACCGAACAGCCTCTTTTGCCCAGTCGGGCATATTATCATCAATATAATTATAAATCATAGGATTTTCGATTTTGTAAACCTCATTCTGCAAAACATCAACTCTTGCAGTCTGTTCCGAAATCATTTGTTTTAATTCTTCATATTGCGACATTGTAAGTTCCTCCTCCATTTTTTCGCCGACTATCGCGTCACTTATTGCCTCGGCAATTCTGTCTGCGCCGACTTTATTATATAAATCCGCATCCGATTCGGTGTCGACAAAGCACACTTCTATAAGCATCGATCTCGCATTACTTCTGCGAATGACATACAAATTTGAGCCGTTTTTTATACCTCTGTTTATAAACCCAAGCTCCGCCATATTTTCACATACCAGCTCCGCTTGTTTAAAAACTTCTCCGTTATAAGTATAAACCTCAGTTCCTCTGCCGCCGCCGCTGTTAAAGTGTATCGAAACGAACAAATCAAGCGGCTGTGCATTTGCTTTATCAACAATCTTTTTCAAATTTCCGCTTACCGTAGAAGAATAATCATCAGTGCAATCAACCACCGTAACACCTTTTGCCCTGAGATACTCCATTACTTTATAACCGACTCGGCGCGTTTCGTTGCTTTCGTTAAGGAATCCGACCGCACCGCTGCCGACTGTACCGCTGACAGTGTGTCCGCAATTTATTCCTACTATCATATATCTCACTCCCCATATATTATATTCACTCACTGTCCGCACTGTTACTGTCACGAATTTGGAGCAATATATCTTTTATTGCTTTCGGCATTCGCGGGTAAATCACCGCCACATTTTCCAACACACTTATACCCTCATTCGCCACGTAAAACATAATAACTATTTCCCGAATTGCAACATTATCACCCGTAATCTGTTGGAGAACATTTGAAAGTGCTACTATAATTAATATAGTAATCTTTTTAAGTAATCCTTTAAACCCAATCTCACTCGACATTGTTTTTGTATAGATTGCTTTAATAACACCCGTTAAATAGTCAAGCAACATTATCACCAACAGTGCCCACAAAATACTGTCCCATTGACCGAAAATTGCGGCGAAATATCCGCCCACAATTCCGATAACCGTACTTGTCCAATTAAAAATCTTATCCATAAATTACTCCTCCGTTTTATTTATTTTCAGCTTGATTTTTTAACTCCGCCACCGTTTTTACAACCTCGATCGGCTCTTGGAAACCATAACTGCAAAGTGCATTATACATTTCATAAACATCGCTGATTATATAGTCAAGCCCCGGATAATTAACCGAATTACTTTTTTCTAAGCCTTCGGCAACCCACTTCAGCAAATCCGTCACACGATAACTTGCATCTTTATCATTTACAATATCATTCGCACCGACTTTTCCGCTTACAAGTTCATTTATCGCCCCAACAAACGAATCTCTGTTATTCGTTTTGAGAGCGTCAAGTGTGTTCAATCCTTCAAATCTGATTATACCCGCATATATTTCGGCAACTTCCGCTTTCATATATGTTACATTCATCTTTGCAACATTACCCGATTCAGGCTGTTCCGTAACCTCCAATCCCAATGTACCGTTATCGCAGTCATATAACAAATTAATCCACTTTTCTCCTTCTTCACCTTTTTCCGCCGAAAACGAGGCAGAAATCGGTGCTGTTTGTATATATGCACGTCCGTCCCTAAAAATTTTAGTCTGCACAGGTAAGCTGTTTATCGTTACTGTACCGTTTCCGTTTCCTGCATTTATGTTTATAATAAAATCAGACTTTTTCAGACTGTGTGTTATCTTATGCGTAATATTCTTTTCTCTTCCGTACAACTCGGTTTTGTCTGCTTTTTCAAAAAATCTTGACTTGTTTTCTTCATTATCTGACTGGCGCTCCATTTTTTCATATTCAATACGACCGCTCAATTCATCATCTGCCTCTTGACGCGAATTTACCTCGTCTGAAATTTTGATTTCAAGCGAACTGTCCGATTCCTTTCTGTCCGATATTTCGGTTGAAATTTTGCTCTCAATCGAACTGTCCGCCCTCTTTCTGTCCGACGTTTCCTTTGTTATTTTATCAGTTAAATCATTACCTAAATTCACACGTTGATTTATTTCTTCACTCAAATTATCCTCTAACGTATTATATTCATCCTGCACCGTCTGAAAATTCGATTTCACCTGTTGCCACCATTTTTTCAGCAAAGTTTTTCCGTCAAAATTAAAATCTAATTTCATTCTTATTCTCCTTCCACCAATATCCTTTTACCGTTAATACACAACATACCGTTACTGTCCTGTGTAATAACATTATCCCCCACGCTCAATTTTTCCGTTTCAAAATCGCCCTTAAAATTCATATTGCCCTTGTCCGTAATATTCACAGCCGAATTGCCGTTGTTGTCCGTAATATTAAACACAAACTGACCGTTCACATTTCCAATCTGCGTTTTTACGTCACCGTCCGTTGACACCTCAATAATATCAGATAACAGCGAAACCGTACCGTTTTCACCGTTTATTTTCATTCCGGACTGTGAAATAACACCGCTTACCGATTTTGCCTTGACTTTACCGCCTGTTGTCGATACTTTTTTGTAACGTTTTGCAAGAGTTCCTATTTGTTCAAGATAGAAAAACAAATCCTTTTTTACCCTGCCGACAGATATAACGGTATCGTCACTTTGATAAGGATAATATTCAAGCCTTATGACGCGTTCTCTAATCTCGTTTCCGCAGTCGATTACAGTCACCGTATCACCGATATTAATTTTCTCGTCCGCATAATCCGCCAGCTTTGAAATATCGGCATATCCGCCTGTTATATTAACACAAGGCACGTCAATTCTTTCCTCATTTTCACTGTCAAACTCCCACCGTGCGCGTCTTAATATTTTACTCGGTTCAATATAATCGGTATAATCACGATACCCCTCACGAACACCGTAAATATCCGCGTTTTCACTTATAATATACTGCTTTCCGCTGTTCACACTTCCGATATGTGCGTCATCTTTTCCGTAAGGGTACAACTTCGTCACCATATCGGTTATATCCCTTTCTATCGAAATATCTTTCATATTCTTTGAAAGGTCAAGCCTTAAACAGCTTTCACCGCCTATACGCTCCACAAGGGCAATCTTGTAATTGTCGGCATAAATCTCGCCCTTACCGCAGTTTTCGATAAGAGCCTTAACCGCCTCATACGGATTGGTCTTATCCATAGAAAAGAAATCAATCTTAAAACCGCTGTAATCAACTCGTTTCAATCCGACTTTTGTCAATTCACTGTCCGTCATAATCGAAAACTTCGTATTTTTAAATATCTGCCCCAAAACATAAGACAGAGTTTTTCCGATTAAATCGGGAATATTTTGAATATGTATGTTCGATGCGTCCGCATTATAGACGTGACTGCATTCCGCCGCAATAAAATTCTTTTCACCGATTGTTTTTGACACCTTTATAATTCTGTATGCCTGACCCTCGCATACAACGATTTTATTTTCACTTATAATTTCCGACTTTTCATTTATCGGGTGCGAAAAATCAAGCCTGCGTTCACCGTTTATTTCATACGTAACACGCACATCATACGCGTCACCGATTACAATACCCTTGTCAAACGTAACACTGTTATACGGTAATATTCTAAGCATTTCCGTCACCCCATTCCAAGTCGTCAAAATGTTCACCGTACATAAAATACGGTGTATATGAAATTTCGGCCGTCATATTTTGACTGTTTGAATTTACGATATGAAGTTTGTTTCTTCCCGACGGAAATTCAAAAAACTCACCCGACACCAATATATTTCCGCTTGTATTTTTGACATTTTGTTTTTCAAAATCAATAGTTGTCTGACCGTTTGACATAAACGTAAGCGATTTGCCGTTCATAGACAGCGTTACATTTCTTGCACTCGCTCCAAGCTTTACAATCGGTCTTACAGGTCTGTCACCGAAATTGTATACACTTATATCACCGCTGCCGGAAATATTAAATTTAAACAAACACGAAATATCAATAGGTATATTTGCATCTAACATAAAAGGCATTTCCAAAGCCGGGCCTTCCGTATCAAAAATACATTTACAAAACGGTTCTGCCCTGAACGACACCTCCATAACCGCCTTACGACCGCTGTGTTCAGGCATATATATAACCTCGTCCGACACTTTCCCCCGCCATTTTGAAAATGGCATATCATCAAAAATCAGCTCACCCTCACCGCAAAGCCACAGAGAAAGCAAAGACAGCTTCCTCTGCATTTCCGCAAGATTATCGGCATATATGTTAAACGTAACCGTGAATATCCTGTCATTATAAAACTCACGTCCGAAAGGATTAGCTTTTGAAAAATCATATCCGCCGTCACGGTACGGCAAATCGACAATATTCTCTTTTACGCTCGGCAATATCGGTCTTGATTTAGTCCTCACCGTCACATCGAAATCGGAAGAATGACGGTCTTTAAATATAAAACCATTCCTCATATAATCCCCCTTTAATTGTAATTACCGTATGATACAGCCAGTCCGACTCTGTTTTGAAGTGCGTTCAAAATATCACGGCTGTCTCCTCTTATGCTGATATTTCTGTTGTCAGAATAAGAATTTGACGATACCTTAATCGACTTTATTGCACTTATAGTCTGATTGAACAACGATGTAATCACACTTTGCATATTTTTTACGTCAAAATTCACGCTTTTCACGATTTTTTCTATATTCATTCCGTTTTTTTCGATAGTTGCAAGAAGATATTTCTTATTTGCCTCAACGGTATCATAACTGTTTTCAAGACTCGTTAAAGTTGCGGTATGTGTTTTTTGTAATTTGTACATTTCCTCTTCACGTTTTATCTTTTTCATCTGCTCCTGCAAAGATTTGTATGTATCCATACCTTTTTGAGTAACCGCATTTTTATATATGCTCAATTTGTGCGATATTTCGGACTTCGACTCGTTCCTGTCCTCAACCTCCCACTTCGTGCCAAGTGCCTTTTCTTCACTTGAAAACTGTTCTTTCAGATTATTTATGTATTCCTTTTGCTTATCAAGAAGTGTGTCCGTTGCCTCGATTTTTGCATTATACAAATTCAAAACCGCATACATAGTATCGTCACTGTATTCCTGCCAACCTACAAAGCCGCCGTCATACATTTTCTGAATACGTTCGATACTGCGTTCGTAAAACTGAATATGACTGTCGCCTGTTTCGTCCCAATCATCATATGTATCGCGGATATTTTTCCAATTCTTCGCGTCACTTTTCCACTTTTCATAAACGGCATAATTCTTTTCATTTTCAAGTTTGCCGATTTTCAAATCGACATCGGCTTTGTACTCATAGAAATCCTCCCAAATTTCTTTAATTTCCTCTGCCGAATATGCGGTTGAAGTAACCATTTCCGACACCATAGCATTATAGTTGTAAAGCTGTCTTTTGTACGATTCAATCTGCTCGTCAACACCCATATCATTCACTTGCACCTGATATTTAATCCAAGCGTCGGAATGTTTTTTGTAGTTTGAAAGTGCGGTTTCACTCGCCTTTTTTTCTTCTTTCCAGATTTTCTTCTGCGACGCGAAAATCTCCTCTTGAATTTCTTTCACAACCTCGCTGTCATAACCGAATTGCTCCATCAATTCATTCCAAAGCCTTAATTCCTCCGTCGGAGATACATCGTTTGTTTTTTTGTAATGGTTTAAATCAGCCTTTTTCATTTCAAACATTTCATTGTTTTTGCCGGACGCATAATGCGGAATACCCATACCGTTCATTATCGCCTTTGTTTCGTCAGCCGTATAAACCTTGTCGCCTTGCGACAGCGGAACAACCACATCACGTCCGCTAAACATCATAAGTCGCCCGTTATGCTCGATAAGTTCACGCGGATCACTGACGCCCCTTTCATCATTTACAACCGCCAAACCGCTTTTTGCATATTGTGTTCCGTCTGCCAGTTTCGGCATTCCCTGAACATTGTACTTAACAGTAACATTGACTGTTCTGTCCTTCAAACTGTTTATACTTGCTCTTGCCGAACTCACACCACTTGCGGTATTGTCAACTGCGGTAATATTGATTTTTGCATTTTTGCCGTCAAATTCACTCATTATTTTACCTGCCGATGAATTAAGTGTAGCAAGTGCATTTTGTGCCGTTGCCAAAGCATTTATAAGTCCAGACGCGTCACCCGTTATACTGACCGATAAATTAGCCGCCTCTGCCATAACTATACCTCCTCTCCGTAAAACATTCTCAAATGTTCGTTATCGTAATCCTCTGTATCTTCATTCAATCCGTCAAGCATTTTAAACAGTACCCATGGATTTTGTCTGCCAACTTCGTCAGGCAGTATGTGGTGGTACGTTAGGAACATCGTATAGATGTCCCTAAGCACCCCGCTGCCGCCTGACGTTACTCGTTTTTTGAAGAAAGAGCGTCAACGTAAAACCCCCAAAGTGCAAGACACATCTTTGCACGTTCGTTCACGTCAACGGAATCGATAATATCCTGAGTTGCGTCCGTACCCTCAAACATATAGTCAAGTGCATCTCTGCAAATGCTGAGCGGACCTTTCTTATTTTCATCATTATGTGCGTCATTAATAATGCACATCGCCTCAAAGTCAAACGGCTTTGAAACGTATTTAACCTTATCTTTTACAAATGTTAATGTATGTTGCATAATTTTCTCCTTATACCGTCTGCGGATAGTAATTCATATCCGTAAACCACTTGTTTTCAAATTCATCTCTTGTGATATTTGACGGCAAATCGCTTTCATCAAAATACGCATAATAATTGTTGTCAAAATCACGTTGTACCGCCGTGTATGTTGCCTTAGCGGTTTGCTTGTCGATACTTCCGCTTGACGGCTTTGTCTTTCCCCCAACATTCGATGCAAAACTGTATGAACCCTTGTAGTATCTTACATAACGGTACGAGCCGTCGGACTTCAAAATTCTCCATGCCACACCGAAATATACTGTTTTAACATCGTTTCCGACTTCAACTACACCGTTTTTGCGTGTCAATCCACGCCACATTGCGTCAACCTCCGGCGGAATATCGGCATTTGTTATATCGTGTCCCAATTTTTCGATATAGCTTGACGCCTCATACGCACCGTTGTCCGCATCAAAAACATCACTGCCGCCGCTGTCGGTCGGTGCAATTTCAACCGTTCCTTTCAAATTATACGCTTCTCCGTATTCCGTTCCGCTAACGCTGTCCTCATTCACTTTAAAGAAAGTATACTTGTCCACACCTATTGTAGGTAAAGGTTTCTTGTTCATAATTTTCCCTCCGTTTTTTCATATTTTGTCTTAAAGAGATATATTTTTATAACGTAAAATACTTCTGAAATCTCATTGTCTTATGATATATTTTTTTATCATTTTCGGGAACGTCCATAGACATCTCCCTCACCCAACCGTCCTTTGTCATTACTTCATTGACCTCTGCCGCCAAATCACTGCATTCTTTCGGAATTTCCGCCCATATGTCAATTTGAATATGCCCGTCTTGAATACTCTCGTCATTGTCAGCATAAAATCCGCCGCACTCCGTCACCGTATAATAACTTATAATCGGCAGATTATTAAAATTTTTCGGATATTGAAATACTGCCTTGCATTTAACATCACTGAGTGACTTTTCAGCTTCTGCATTAATATCAATCATATAATCACCCCTTTATCGCCTCTGCGATCGCAGACAATATTGCTTGCGTGTTTGATAAAAGTGCCGGCACAAGATACGGCTGTGCCGCCATTTTCGACGTACCGAATTCAACAAATACCGCATATTCCGTATCAGCCGATATAACCGCCGTATTTCCGCCGGACTGTACATTAATTGACGACTGCAGCCGTCCCGTATCGACAGGGCAAAGACTTTTTGCACTTTCACATACCGTTTGAGCACCCTGACCGATTATATCCGCAAAATTATTTTCTATATTATTTGCAATATCCGAAAGTCCATTATCATAATTAATATCAATCTGCATTTTTCTCACTCCGCATCATCGCCGTCATACCGAAATTCCAACATTCAGCCTTTATAATCTCAAAAAATTCGTCACCGAATTTAGCATATCTGCCTATTTTTATAAGGTCTGTTTTGTCACAGAACACTTTATATTTTTTATTTTCGGTCAAAGCGTATATACGGTTTTCGAGTTCATTTTCATATGGCTGAATATCACACACAACACTCCCCAAAAGTGTTTTTTCACCCTTTTTTTCATATGTATTTTCACCGACTTCGTACACCTCGATTTCGGTGTCATAAAATCGTTCAAACGGATTTATCATCGGCAATCACCTCCGACGGGACTTTAACTTTTCTGCTGACAAACGGCTTTAGACGTATTGCATATTCTTTCAAATAATCATAGTTGTCGTCAGAGTATTCGACCTTCCTCTCACCCTCTGTAACCGACTTAACACCGCCGTTTTGATTTGCCGTATATCTCTTGACCGTAAGCGTCGGAATAAAGCTTACAATCTGTCTTGGCAGAACATCAATACGACAGTATGCCAGCACAGAATTAACAGTATCCTCAATCAAAAGCATAAGAACATCGTCCTTATCATTGTCTTTAATTCCGAGCAGTAATTTCACTGCGTCAAGAATTTCATTTTTAGTGTCCCCCATTTTCAACACAGCCTTTCTGACCTATTCTTATTCGGCAGTTTTAAACACATAAATCGCACTCTTTTTATTTTCAAGCACAAATGCGTCATAATACACTCTGCCTTCAACCAGCCAGCCGTTGATTCCCGGCGGATTATCGTGGATTTTGTATTCCGACAATTTAACCGGAGAAGTCGTTGCGGCTTGATTTGTGATAATAAATTCAACGTTTTCAGGGAAGTAAGACTTCGGCACAACGATAAGCGGAATACCGTCAATCGTTCCGACTTGACCTTTAATCAAAATTTCCTGCGACATATCGCCGTTTCTGATAAAGCTCGAATCCTCCTTGATGTTCTTGTAAAAATCACTTGATACAAATGCACAACTTCCGACAAGCGGAACATTATTTTCAATAAGAGTTGTTGCACCGGTCAAAAATGCGTCATACGCATTTGCCTTTGTCACCTTACCTGTAACGGTAGTTTTTGCCCCTTCGCAAATTTTTCCAAAACGGTACTTGTCGATTTCAGGCACAACCACTTCTCTGATTTGTCTTTGAAGTGCCGCACCTGCCGCATTTGACATTTGAGTATCGTTATATGTCCCCCTGTCAATAGTGAACGTGAAACTTCTGTCACGCGTCATAGTCATTTCCTGTACAGTGTTTTCGATTTCCTGCGGTGTACCGTATCTGCTTGTGCCTGATACCGAATAGTCGTTCATCTCTGCGGTAGGCACTGAATATACGTTTACCGTCTTAACACCGACAAAGTCGTAATCATTGTTTACCGCCGCCGAAGTCATAGACTCCCTTGCGAATTTTTCATCAATTTTTTGAGCATACTTACTTGCATAATTTATAGCCATTGTATTCATCCTTTCATAATCACGTTATTTATTACATTCCCAAACCGCTTAAAAACGGGTCTGTTAAATTTTCTTTTTCTCTTGAAATTCTCGGCGGAACACCCTTTAATCTTTCGGATAAACCGCTTTCGATTGCTTTCATATATTCTGCTTTAAATCGCTCGATATTTTCCGCCATAATGTCCTTGTCTGCATCTGCGACCATTCTCGCGAAATTCACAGGCAGATTTTGAGCCGCCAATTCCTTTGCCGCCTCAAATTCGGCTCTTTCGGATACATACTGCTGTCTTTCATTTTCAAAATCCTTTTGTCTTTTGTCCATTTCAGCCTTTGCTCTGTCCTCTGCCGACATTGTAGCCATCTTCGCGGCTTCCTCTCTTTCCGATACGATTCTGTCTGAAAAATCTTTTTCCCACGTTGCTTTTTCGTTTTTAATCGCCTCCGCAACATAGCCTGCAATGAGATTTTTCAGTTCATCATTTTTGTGTCCCCCGTTTTCGTTTTTCGTGTCACCGTTTAGTGTCCCCTGTTTCTTCTTTTCGTCCATACTTTTTTCCTTTCTTTACATTAAAATAAATCACTATGTTTTTTATTCTTGAATTATTCCTGTACATATTTTAATTTTTCGCCAAGCATTTTTTCTTTTGCGGCAAGCTGTGCCTCTTCCTTCGGATCGCCCACAAATGAAAGCTGTGATAAAAGAGTTTCGCTTGACGCAATACCGACTAAGTTGTTTACCATCTGTGAAATCTCCAACTCATTAACAGGCAAATTTCTCGTAAACACAACATCAATGCGATGTATAGGCACATACTCCATAGCACCTTTTAACGACAGAAAATTAACATACAATTCAAATCTCTGTTTTAAAGCTTTCGTAAAGTATCTCTCCTTGTTTCTGACGTGCTGTTCAAAGCCCATAAGCTTATACTTAATCGCGACACCCGATAAATTTGTACCGAACGTCTGGTCTGATAAATCGGGAATCATAGAAAATCTGTGAATATCGCTTTTCAGACTGTCCTTTAAAACTTCAATATCACTTTCGGACATAACCTTTGAAAGATATTGAGCCGCCGCACCCTCATATCCCATCAAAATGCGTTCTTCCTTAAGTTTCTTCGCCTGCTCACTGTCAAGGTCGATACCGGTAAGGAATAAGAATGCGTCAACAAACTGTTCCTTGTCGTTAACTCTGTCCGACTCCAAAATATTGTAAGCGTCAATCAGCGGAATCATCTGTTCAAAATCACCTTGCTTTTCTTCATTGTTGCGATACTCCACCATAGGCATTTTACCGAAATAGTGGTGCTGAGAATTTGTCATAGTCATATGCAAAAAACTGTCCGCAGTGTTTTCATATGTATAAATCATCTCCCTGTCACACACAATACAGCAAACACCCGTAACCGCGCCGTCAATGTCACGCTTTTTGTAATAATGTATGCCGTACAGCGGAATTTCGCCAACGCCCGCACCGTATACAATAAACGTGTTGCTCGGCGGCAAGCATACACTTTTCGGCTGTGATTGCTCGTCCGCATAAACCAATTCATAAGCTTTACCGAAAATGCTCATTGTCTTTTCAAATTCCGCGTCCAAACTCGGCATATCCTGAACGGCAAAGCAATTTTTAACCGCCTCAATATCGTATCCGTCCGAACAGCTGTACGCCACAGGATTGCCTACAAGATAGCTTTTTGCAATATCCACGATATACTTCGCGTGATTGCACACAATTTTGTTGTTTGCGATATTGTCGCTTGAACGTCTGCGTTCACAAATTGCGTGTTTGCCGATATAATAATTGTAAAGCTTTTCGTATCGCTCCTGTTCAAGCGAATGTTTATCAATCAGCTTAGCAAGCAACACCTCGTCTATACCGTCCTTTAAAATATCCTCGTCAATTATCATAAATCAAGTTCACTCCTTTTAATTACCCTCGCTTTTTTCTTTGTGATTTCGTCCTCAAGTGCATAACGTACCGCATCAATGGTGTGATTGTTCTTGTCGGGATAAACCGACTTAAATTCACCGTCCGTATCGCGTTCAAGCTCATATTCCGAAAATTCTCTTGCGACATTCGGACACCTTTCGGGATCAATCACGATTCTTTCAAGACTCTGCAAAAATCTGATACCGTACTCGATACTGTCCGGACCTTTCCTTGCACCGCGGACACGCAAACCGAACATTCGCAAATCATTGATACTTTTTGGCTCAGCACTGTCGCATACAATCAATTTATTAGCAAACCCTTTTTCAAAAATCTTTTCAGCCGCATTGTGATTTGTCATTCCTTTCGCGTAAATTTCGTCAAAGATAAACAACTTATTGTTGTGATAAAAACACACCACATACACAAACGGATCTGCCGCGAAACCGAAATCGACACCGCATTTAATATTGTCGAAACTTTTTACTTCCTCATCGCTAAGTTTTACAACTTCAAGATTATCAAAAATTTCACCGCCTGTTCCCGTCACTTCGCCGAGATATTCGTGATTATACTGATTAATATGTAGCTTTTTAAGATACTTCGCTTCCAAAAAAAATTGTTCTCCCAACCAGCTTTTCGGTACATCAAGATATGTACTCTTATGCACAAGCATATCGTCACGCTTTTTGAGTGCCTCACGGTTTACCCAACTGCGTCGGTTTTGCGGAGGATTGTACGAATAAAACACGGTAAATTTTTCACCGCCACGCATCATCGACTGATTTATCGAGCGGATTTCTTTCATACCGCAAAACTCGTCTAACTCCTCATACCAAATATATCGAATATATCCATGCGTAACCTTTGTGGATTTCAATTTCTGCACCTTGTCCGCACCGCGAAACAGTATTTTCTGACCTGTTTTTTTGTAGACCATTTCCGGCACACTCGCCTTTATATCCCACATATCCGATACGCCGAGCTTTTCAATCGCCCATTCAAGCTGAGAGAATACGCTGTCTTTTAAGTAAGCACCAACCTTACGCAGTACAACCGCATTTGTATCGGCATTTTTCATAATACCGAGTATAATTTCAACGCTCACAAAACTTGATTTAGTCGACCCACGACCGCCGCAAAGCCAAAAATGCGTATAATCTTCAATAGAGTTATGCACCTTGTAGAAAGACGGTGCAATCAGCCTGTCAAGACTGCACTGCATTTTTCCGCTCCTTGATTTGTTCGGCTTTTTCGATATTATCGACGATTATAACATCACCGCCTCCGCTTTCACTCTTGCCTCCGAACATTCCGTAATGCTTACCCAAAAGCTCCGCCGCTTTAAATGAATCCGCCATACGAATTTCCTCATCTTCGCGACGCATTATGTACGTTAGAAATTCAAGAATTTCCCCTTCATTTGCAATGCCCAATTTAATCACCCTCTTTTTCATTTAATATTGATTTTTCATCAATACATAACGTCCGACTTTCTGACACATTCACTGCAGCCGACACATTCTTCATCATCATTGATATAGTAATGTTCCGGCTCAAAAGCACCGCATACGGGACATACCGTTCCCCCGTCATATGAGTCATACTCACCGTAATTATCCGTCCTTGCAATTTCCATTGCCAAAATTGCCATTGGGTCATCATTTGAATAAATCATAAGCACTCCTTTCTATCTTTTCAAGATACTTTATTGTTAAAAAATATATGCCAATCACTTGGCTATCTCTTTAAGACACTGTTATTATATCTCATCAAGATACTTTTGTCAAGTATAAATTTCTTTTTAGGATACTTTTAACAACATTTTGTTTACTTTTTAGATACTTTTATGTACAATGCTTGCAAAAAGTTTCAAAATATGATACTATATAATCAGTTACGAAATATGATTAGAAAGATTTTGGTGATTAAAATGACTACGGGCGAAAGAATTAAAATGCTCAGAAAAGAGCATAATTTAACCCAGGAGGAGCTTGGAGCAAAAATCGGTGTGCAAAAAGCGGCAATCCAAAAATACGAAAAAGGGACAGTAAAAAACATAAAACGCGACTCGCTTATAAAGCTTGCACAATGTCTTGATACTTCCCCCGAATATCTTCTCGGTTGGGAGGATATGCCGAATAATGTTGAAGTAGCCGATACGTCAAACTATGTAAATATTCCGATAATCGGCAGAGTTGCGGCAGGTCTGAGCTGCTTTGCCGAAACTAATATCACAGATTACGAACCTGTCAATAAAAATGACGTTCGCGGTGACGAACCGTTCGTTTTTCTCCGTGTTGTCGGTGACAGTATGTATCCGCTTTTTATGGAGGGCGACCTTGTGCTTGTCAGATGTCAGTCGTCGGTTGACAGTGGCAGTTATGCGGTTGTTATGATAGACGAAGAGGACGGCGTTGTAAAGAAAATCGTATACGGGCCTGATTTTATCGAACTTCACTCCATAAACCCAATGTACCCTGTCAGACGTTTTGAAAACGAAGATGTTACACGTATTCGTGTATTCGGCTTGGTACGCGAGATAAAGCGAAAATTTTAGTCGAATTTGGAACAAATCAGTATAAATTTACGTCTAATAATATATATGATAAAGGAGTATAATATTGTATCAATATAAAACACTTTCAAACGGTATAAAAGTAGTTGCCAAAAAGATTGATTACCTAAAGTCAATCTCAATCGGAGTATGGGTAGGCAACGGCTCACGATATGAAAATAAAGAAGTAAACGGAATTTCTCATTTTATCGAGCATATGCTTTTTAAGGGAACGAAAAATCGGTCGGCGGCACAAATTGCACACGAAATAGATTCGGTCGGCGGTCAGCTTGACGCATTTACTTCACGTGAATATACTTGTTTTTACACAAAAACACTTGATTCGCATATTCCGATTGCACTTGAAATTCTTTCGGATATGCTTTATAATCCGAGTCTTTCGCCAGACGATATGTCACTTGAAAGACAGGTTATAAAAGAAGAAATCCGTATGTATGAGGATAGTCCGGAAGATCTTGTGTATGACCTTTCGTCATACGCTGCGTGGGGCGACACACCTATGGGCAGAACGATTCTCGGCACATATGAAAGTCTTGACAGCATAACGCCGGATATAATGAGAAACTATATGAATAATCATTATACAAGTGCGAATACTATAATATCAGTATCAGGAAATTTTGACGATACGTTTTTTGAACTTCTTGAAAAGTATTTCGGTACAAAGAAAATGCTTGACACAAAACCGTATCTTCCCGACGCACCTTATATAAGCAAAAATAATATCGTAAAAGAAAAAGATATTGAACAAGTCCAGCTTGTCGCAACGTTCAAAGGCATTGATGTTATGGACGAATCGGTGTACAGTCTGCTTGTGTTTAACAACGTGTTCGGCAGCGGAATGTCGTCAAGATTGTTCCAAAACATACGCGAACAGCGTGGTTTGGTGTATTCGATAAGTGCGGGACACAGTGCGTATATCAATACGGGCGTATTTGATATTTCTGCCGGAATGAGTCCCGAGAGTCTTGGCGAAGTCGCACATCTTATTTCAACAGAAATCAATACGATTAAACGCAATAAGCTGACATCGGCAGAAATCACAAAAGCAAAAGAACAGCTTAAAGGCAATTATATACTTTCAAGCGAAAGCACAGGCGCAAGAATGCAAGGTGCAGGTCGCTCATTGCTTTTGAATAAACCGATATACACGCAGGAAGAAGCACTGAAAAAAATCGACGCAGTAAATGCCGATTCGGTTGTGGAAATAATAGACAGAGTTCTCGACAGTTCGACTATGTGTATTTCAGCAGTCGGACCTGTCAATAACGTTGAGAATCTGTTTGAACTCGATTAAATAATGTATAAATATTAATTTATTATAAAATTTTAGCTAAAGCACTTGCAATTTTATTGTATTTGTACTATGCTATAAATAAATGATATGCTATTTTTAGCAGAAAGGGTGAATATCATGGAATTTAACGAAACAATGAAAATCAACCTTGAGTTTGATAAGGAAAAGGAAGTCAGAGAAATAGTTGCCAAAGTATATGAGGCACTGAAAATCAAAGGCTATGATCCTATCAGCCAAATAGTAGGATATATCCTTTCAGGCGACCCGACCTACATAACAAGCTATAACGGTGCAAGAGGTCTGATTGTTAAAATAGAACGTGACGAACTTTTAGAGGAATTTGCAAAAACATATATTAAAACGCTTTAATCAAATAAAAGGTATTTTATACATACCTTTTATTTGTACGCAAAAAATCCGTCAAATGACGGATTTTTTAGTTTCATCACAATATTTTCTTTAATACCTGCATTACACCCTCATCATCATTTGACGGTGCGATGTATTTTGCAACTTTTTTAATTTCATCGTGTGCATTTTCCATGGCGTAACTTTCGCCGCAATTTTGGAGCATTTCATAATCATTCATATAATCACCGAACGCAACACATTCTTCGGGCGAAATACCGTAAATTTCCTGAATAACCTTAATTGCGTTGCCCTTATTTACATTTGCATTAATAACATCAACCCAACTTTCCGCCGATAAAACAGCTTTCAAATCACCGCTTATATCCGCGAGTTTGGGAAGTATATTATCCTTTGCTCTTTTGTGGCAGTAAAGCGCAAGATTTAAAATATTATCCTTGCCCACCACCGATTTTATGTCATCAACAGTTTCCAAACGCACATTATATTGTGCGACATCGTTCATAACATATTCAGGCGGGTTTTCTATATAAGATGTCTTTTCGCACCCAAGCACAGGATAAATACCTTTGTCCTCACTCACCAAATCAAGTACTTCCAATACCTTAGCGTCAGGAACGGGCATAATATGAATAACCTTGTCCTTTTCCATTATAATTCCGCCGTTTTCAGAAATAAAAATCAATTTATCCTTAATCGGATTAAATATATTCAAAAGACTGTAATACTGCCTGCCGCTTGCGACAACAAATTTCACATTGGGATGTGATTCAATCATTTCAAACAGACCTTTCGGCAAACGCAGTTTACTGTCCAAAACAGTTCCGTCCATATCAAATGCAACAAGTTTTATTGATTTTTCCACACTAAAAAACCTCCTTTTGCTTATTATATACCGCAAAGGAGGTAATGTAAACATTTATTTTTTGTCAGTCTTTTTTATTTTAATTATGTATTCCGTTCCCCATTCAAAAGAATTTTCTTCGATTCTTGCGTCTATGCCGCTTTTTTTCATCAAATCAACCGCACGTTTTACGGTGTTTTTGAATACTTTAACATCTTTTGCAGTTGTTATGCGAAGGTCATTGATAGGTTTCGGTTTCGGAATATTCATGGTGCGTACAAGTTCTTCTGCTTGTGTAACATTCATATTGTCACGGCAAATAAGTTTGACGGCCTCAAGCTGTTTTTCTTCATTGTTAAGCAACAGCAAAGCTCTCGCGTGACGTTCCGTAAGGTCGTAATCTCTTATTAATTTTTTCACAAGCGGAGGTAGTTTTAATAATCGTATTTTGTTTGCAACCGATGCTTGACTTTTTCCGACTTTCAAAGCCAACTCCGTTTGTGTAAGTCCCTGTTCACGAATAAGACTTTTATAACTTTCCGCTATCTCAAAAAACGATAAATCCTCTCTCTGCAAATTTTCAAGTAAAGCCAAAATTGCCGATTTATCATTGTCAGCCTCAATTATAACCGCCGGTATTTCGTCAAGTCCCGCCATTTGTGCAGCACGAAAACGTCTTTCACCTGCTACAAGCTCGTATTCACCGCTGCGCCTGCGTACTGTTACCGACTGAATTAAACCGTATTCCATTATAGAATTTTTCAATTCCTCCATAGCTTGCGGTTCAAAATATTTTCTCGGCTGATTAGGATTTGGTGCTATCATATAAAGCGGAAGTGATACAATCCGCATTTTATCTTGTACCGTTGATTTTCTAAGGAAACTAATCATGGAAATTTCTCCTACGCTATTTTACATTATTTTACACTGAATGGTTAAAAAAATATATCCCACACACAATGTGAAATCACTACTCTTTTTAAATTCTTAATTTTATTTTGAAATTAAAAGTCTAACAACGTGCCTTTCGTCACCTCTTTCTCACTTCAACTCACATTGCATATCAGCGTGGTGACGGAAGATCAGCACTTTGTTTGTCCATGTGCGTTTTATGAGCCTCGCGAAGAAATTCTCGCACGGACATTTTAATCATGCTCTTTTTTAAATTCTTAATTTTATTTTGAAATTAAAAGTCTAACAACGTGCCTTTCGTCACCTCTTTCTCACTTCAACTCACATTGCATATCAGCGTGGTGACGGAAGATCAGCACTTTGTTTGTCCATGTGCGTTTTATGAGCCTCGCGAAGAAATTCTCGCACGGACATTTTAATCACTACTCTTTTTAAATTCTTAATTTATTAAGAATTTAAAAAGAGTAACCAGCGATAATGTTCGGCATTGATGTTTACACTTGATGTAACAACATTATCGCTGTTTACCCTCGGTGGTGGAAGGTGTAAGACATTTTGGGGGTAGAACAAGGCCTTGGGGAAACCTTGTTAGAAATGTACCGTATTGATACTATCTGCCTTACATTTACTATTATAGCATAATATTTCCATATTGCAAGTACTTTTTGCAATTATAATTCGACAATATTCAATTTTATTTTTTTATTTCACCAAATTATAACAAGTTCCGATAGGAGTTTTTGTTGCAATACCCGGTTTTCTCGGATATTTAAGCGGAGTTTGTCCTACTTTTTTTATAACTATTATCTTGTGTTTCAATTCGGTGAACGGAATTTCCGCCTCAACAATGTCCTCAATCTGTCCGCCGAGTATTTTTATGGCACGTTTAGCGTCCTTTACTTCCTGCTCTGCCAACGGACCTTTCAAAGCAAGGAAGTAACCGCCTTGTTTCAAAAACGGAATACACCACTCCGACAGCACAGTCAAATTAGCCACCGCACGCGACACAACGGTATCGAACTTACTTCTGTAATCTCTGTTTTTACCGCCGTCCTCTGCACGCGAATGGACAAATTCTACATCATTTATATCAACCTTTTCACAAACGTCCTTTAAAAAGTTAATTCGCTTGTTAAGACTGTCAAGCAAAGTCAGCTTAATTTCAGGCTTTGCGATTTTCAGCACAAGTCCGGGGAAACCCGCACCTGTTCCGACGTCAATCACTTTTCCCTTGACATATCCAGTCTTTATTGCGGTCAGCGAGTCAAGAAAATGTTTTGTTACAATGCCCTCATCATCTGTTATCGCAGTAAGATTAATCTTTTCGTTCCACTCAACCAAAAGACGCGCATATTCCATAAGTTTATCAACTTGCACATCATCAAGCGGTATATCAAGCTGTCTGCTTCCGTTTATAATTAAATCCTTCATCATTCACCTATCCATTTTATAAAGATTTCAGCCAAGGTATCATCGGCTCAACATAAATAGCCTGATAACCGAGTTCGTTCGGATGAGTGCCGTCACCGTCAGGCTTACTTTCTGTTCCAAAATACAACTTGCGCATATCATCGTCACGCACATTTACACCTGTATCGGAATTATTTTTTGCATACAAATCAAGATACGAAACCTCCCACTTGTCGCATACTTCTTTTATACGCTCATAATACGATTCAAAATTACCTTCGGCGTCATATGTAAACGGATCGTGTGTAATAACAAACCCTACTTTCGAGTTAGGAAAATCATTTCTAATTTCAAAAAACATTTTTTCCATACCGCCGGTCATTGTGTTTTCATCAAAATCACCGCTGAAACCGTCTGTAATTTCTCCAAGTTCCGAATGGCCCCAAAAATCATTCAAACCGCCCTCGGCAATGATATATTCATAATCGCCGTCAAGGTTATCGAGCATATCCGTAATATACGGTCTGTAACCGTCTGAATTTTCCGACCAATGCACATTGTCAGCAAGAGTAGCACCGCCCTTGCTGACATTTGTAACATTCATATTATATTGTTCCCCAATCAACTTGCCGTAACCGCCTTGCCAATTAGTGCCGTAACTGATACTGTCACCAATAAACGCAATTCTTTTGCCGTCAAGCGGATTTTCACCTTTAAAACTGCACGACGTAACAGTCATAACAGCAGTTATCATTAGTGAAATTATTTTATCCATATTTCTTACAACCACTTTTATCCCAAGATTTTTTCAATAAGTTCTGCAAGTTCCTCAGCTTTCTTTGTGATGTATTCTTCGTCCTTACCCTCAATCATAACACGAACAAGCGGTTCAGTACCCGAAGGTCTGATAAGGACTCTGCCCTCGCCGGCAAATTCATCTTCAAGAGCCTTGCAAGCCGCAGCTATTTCTTCATTTTCCATATAACTGTTTTTATTTTCAAGTTTTACAACGGCATTTCTAAGCACTTGCGGCATAACCGTTACAATGCTTGCCGCCTCAGATGCTTTCATACCTGTCTTTTTAAGTACCGATAAGAATTGCAAAGCACTTATAAGACCGTCACCTGTTGTGTTGTGGTCAAGGAAAATGATGTGACCGGATTGTTCACCGCCGATATTGTAACCCTTTGCAAGCATTTCTTCAAGTACATATCTGTCACCTACTTTTGTACGCGGAATGTTGATACCGATTTTTTCACCTGCCATAAATAAGCCAAGATTACTCATAACCGTTGCAACAAGAGTATTTTGCTTCAATGTACCGTTATCACGCATAAACTTTGCACAAGCCGCCATAATCTGGTCACCGTCAATAAGCTTGCCGTTTTCGTCCACAGCCAACATTCTGTCCGCGTCACCGTCAAAAGCTATACCGATGTCCGCACCGATTGAAGTAACGTAAGCCTGTAAACTTTCCATATGAGTAGAACCGCACATATGATTGATGTTTACACCGTCAGGAGTGTTGTGTATAGCCTCAACATTTGCACCAAGCTTGTTAAGAGCTTTGAAAGCAGTTTCATAACTTGCACCGTTTGCACAGTCAACAGCGATTTTCATACCGTCAAGACGGCAGTCAATCGTAGAAACAGCAAACGCAACATAATCCTCAACAGCGTTGTGGTTAGCACTTACATAACCGACTTTGCCGTGAGTAGGCAATTCTTCGATAGCCTTTTCACCAAGTATATAGCTTTCAATTTCGTTTTCAATTCCGTCACTTAGCTTGTATCCGTCACTGTTAAAGAACTTTATACCGTTGTATTCGCATGGATTGTGAGATGCAGAGATAACAACACCTGCATCAGCCTTGTAGTATCTTGTAAGATACGCAACAGCCGGTGTAGGAACTACACCCAAAGGAATAACCTTTGCGCCCATCGAACAAAGTCCGGCAGTAAGAGCCGCCTCAAGCATATCACCTGATTTTCTTGTATCTTTACCAATAAGTATTCTCGGTCTTTTTGAAGAATGTTTTGTAAGCACATATGCACCGCTTTGACCTGTTTTAAAAGCCAATTCGGCAGTAAGGTCTTTGTTGGCGATACCTCTTATACCGTCCGTTCCAAATAGTTTTCCCATTCTTAATTTCCTCCTAATTAAACTAATCCTATTATATTATTATATAATAAAGATATACAAAAGTAAACCGTTTTTTGACAAAAAAACTGCCGTTTAAAACGACAGTCAGATTGTCGACAAATTGTCCAGAACGTGCAAGATATTATTTTTATATTTTATAATTTAATTTATAGCTATAAAAAATAACAGGCAAGCCTATCTTCGATATACGGCTTGCCTGTGCACTTTTTGCGAAAATAAACTCTAACGTACCCATATACGCCGACGAGTTCATTTTCACAAAATCCGAACTAATTTCTCGACCTCTGCTATCGTGTCGGTATTTTCCCGACTGATTTAATTTTCTTATTAAAGGTCCGTAAACTTCTTACCGCCCATAAGGTGAAAATGTAAATGCGGAACAGTTTGACCGCCGTCCTCGCCACAGTTGTTTACAACTCTGTAACCGTTTTCGGCAAATCCCAATTCAGACGCAATCTGCGGTATCCTTTTCCATATAGCCGCAACATACTTTACGTTTTCCGCATTAATTTCATTCGCACTTGCAATGTGACACTTCGGCACAATAACAATGTGCTCCGGTGCTTGCGGATTGATGTCACGGAATGCTAACATCATATCATCTTCATATACCTTATTTGACGGAATTTCTCCGTCAATTATTTTGCAGAATAAACAATCCATTTTATTCACTCCTTTGTATTTCACACCACCCCTCAGTCGGCTCTGCCGACAGCTCCCCTCTATGGGAGCCTTCTTGCCTCTCCTTAATATAGGTGGCACAAAGTGCCGGAGTGGTGGCTCTGTAGGGGCGGTCATTGGCCGCCCTTTTTATAGCTTTACATTACAGGCGACCAATGGTCGCCCCTACTTTATCTACAACCATCGGGACGTCGAGGTGCCGTCCCCTACTTTCACGTTTTTACCACCCCTCAGTCGGCTCTGCCGACAGCTCCCCTCCATGGGAGCCTTTTTCGGAGCAGTGACTAATTACTTAATCTGTTCCGCAATGATTTCGTCAACCTTAGCCAACGCGTCATCAATCTTGCTCGCGTCACTGCCGCCGCCTTGCGCCATATCAGGCTTACCGCCACCGCGGCCGCCTGCAACAGCCGTAATATCCTTAATAATCTTACCGCAATGAACGCCCAGCTTAACAGCCTCCTTTGACGCCATAGCAACAAACGTAATCTTACCGTCAGTTTCAGCACCCATAACAGCAACACTGTTCGGAACTTCCGCCTTAATCTTATCAGCCATTGACTTCATTTCATCAGCACCCATACCGTCAACCTGTGCGGTAATCAAGCTGATTTCGCCGATATGCTTAATACCTGTCATAATGTTGTTTGCCTTTGCGGCAGCCATTTTTTCCTTAAACGAATCAACAGCCTTTTCAAGTTCACGGCACTGTGCCATAACGCTTTCAGCCTTGTGATCAATTTCATTAATTTGATTAATCTTTAACGCAGCCGCAGTCTTTTCAATAAGTCTGTCACTGTTATTGATATATTCAAGCACACCCTTACCAGTCACAGCCTCAATACGTCTTACACCTGCCGCAACACCGCTTTCAGAAATAATCTTAAACAAACCGCATTGAGCAGTATTTGTAAGGTGAGTACCGCCACAGAATTCAACACTGTAATCGCCGACAGAAACAACTCTTACAACATCACCGTACTTTTCTCCGAACAATGCAATAGCGCCAAGCTTTTTAGCTTCTTCAATCGGCAATTCCTGTACAGTCACGTCAATGCTTTCAAGAATTTTCTCATTAACAATATCTTCAGCCTGTTTGATCTGTTCAGTTGTCATAGCCTCAAAGTGAGAGAAGTCAAAACGAAGTCTGTCACTTTCAACAAGCGAACCTGCTTGTGCAACGTGTGAACCAAGTACATCACGAAGTGCCTTGTCAAGAATATGAGTTGCAGTATGGTTACGGCAAACGTCTGTTCTGTGAACCTTGTCAACAGACATTGTAACCGTATCGCCAACCTTAATCGGTGTAAGCTGAACTTCCGTTTCGTGAAGATAATAACCGTCCTCTGTCTTTGTTGTATTAACAACATTTGCAGCCTTACCGTTTATTGTGATAGTACCGATGTCACCTACCTGACCGCCCATTTCAGCATAGAAAGGAGTTTTGTCTGTAACGATAAATCCCTTTTGATTTTCGATTATTGTATCACAAACGCCCTCGTCCTCAACAACAATGCCGACAACTTTTGCGTCTGTTTCAAGTGTATCGTAACCGACAAATACAGTCGGCTCTGCATTTTCAAATTCAAATGTTTCGTTGCCGTCCCAGCTTGAACCTTCTGCACGAGCATCTCTTGCAGTATCCTTTTGTTCCTGCATAGCTTTGTTAAATCCGTCAACATCAACTTCAAGACCTTTTTCTTCAGCCATTTCTATTGTAAGGTCAACAGGAAAACCATATGTGTCGTGAAGTTTAAATGCCTCTTTACCGGTAAGCTCTTTTCTGCCCTCTTTTTGAGCTGCCTCAATATATCCGTTAAGTACGTTAAGTCCGTTGTCGATTGTAGCGTCAAAGCGTTCTTCTTCTTTCTTGATTATGTTTCTGATATAATCTCTCTTTTCATCAAGTTCCGGATAAGCACCCTTTGAACATTCAATTACAGTATCTGCAACTTCAAACAAGAACTGCTTGTTTATACCAAGTAATTTGCCATGTCTTGCGGCACGTCTTAAAAGACGGCGAAGAACGTAACCTCTGCCCTCGTTTGACGGAATAACGCCGTCCGAAACCATCATAACCGTACTTCTGATATGGTCGGTTATAACTCTTAGAGAAACGTCTTTTTTATCGTCCTTTTTATATTCAATATTTGCGATACGGCAAATATGTTTCATAACGTCTTGAACAGTGTCAATCTCAAAAAGATTGTCAACACCCTGCATAACAACGGCAAGTCTTTCAAGACCCATACCCGTATCAATGTTAGGGTTCGGTAAACGGTTATAGTTGCCGTCCTCGTCCTTGTCGAACTGCGTAAATACAAGGTTCCAAACTTCCATAAATCTGTCACATTCACAGCCGACACCGCAGCCCGGCTCACCGCAGCCATATTCTTCGCCGCGGTCAAAATATATTTCCGAACAAGGGCCGCAAGGACCTGTACCGTGTTCCCAGAAGTTGTCCTCTTTACCAAGCTTAACGATGTGAGTAGGGTCAACGCCAACTTCATTTACCCAAATATCTCTTGCCTCGTCATCTTCTTCATACACTGAAATCCAAAGACGTTCCTGCGGAATTTCCATAACCTTAGTGAAGAATTCCCACGCCCAAGCAGTTGCCTCTTTTTTAAAGTAATCTCCGAAAGAGAAGTTACCGAGCATTTCAAAGAAAGTGCCGTGACGTGCAGTCTTACCGACATTTTCAATATCACCTGTTCTGATACATTTCTGACAAGTCGTAACTCGTCTTTTAGGTGCTGTTTCAGGGTTTTGGAACCAAGGTTTCATCGGTGCCATACCCGAATTTATAAGTAACAAACTTGCGTCATTCTTCGGTATAAGCGGAAAACTTCCAAGTCTTAAACAACCTTTTGATTCAAAAAAGCTAAGAAACTTTTCACGAATCTCATTTACGCCCATTGATTTCATAATTTATCTATTCTCCTTTGTTTTTATACTAACTTATCTTATTTATTATATAAAATATCCTGTGCTATGTCAAGCTGAATACAACATTAAAAGCACAATTTCCGTTTTATAAAATTCTTTTATCATTTTCACCATATATTCCGTGTCACGACTTCCCGCCGTTTCGTATGACGAGTGCATGGCAAGCTGTGCAAGACCGATGTCTGCGGTATTCAGCGAAACCTTTTCATTTGAAAGATTTCCAAGCGTTGAACCGCCCGGAATATCACTTCTGTTTGCATACATCTGATACGGCACACCTGCATTTTTGCACACATACTTAACAACCGCCTCCGATACCGCGTCAGTGGTGTATCTTTGATTTGCATTGTACTTAATCACAATACCGCCGTTCATATACACACGGTTTGTACCGTCCGACTTGTCCGCAAAATTCGGATGCACCGCATGAGCATTGTCGCACGATAACATAAAGCTTTTAGCAACGGCTCTTTTGTACGTTTCCGAATTATTGCAAATTCTTTCAAGCACATCACGCAAAAATGACGATTTAGCACCTTGCTTTGTACCGCTGCCGACTTCTTCATTGTCAAACGCGGCGAAAACAGTTACATTATCATCACTTTCGGAATTTAAAAATCCCTCAAGTGTACTGTACATACACTGTAAATCATCAATTCGCGGTGCGGAAAAATATTCTCCGTCCGCGCCCAAAACAGTACCGCGCATACGATTGTAAAGCGACAAATCAAAACCCAATATTTCCTCTTTATCTACTCCGACATTTTCTGCAATAATATCCTCAATTCTGCCGTTTTTCTCCGACGCTATCGGACACATATCACGTCTTATATTAAATTCATAGCCCTTATTAATATCTCTGCTCATATGAATTGCAAGTGACGGAATAACAAGCAAATCCCTGTCTATATTGACAAGTTTCGTTTCAACCTTACCGTTCTTTGCCGTAACAATTCTTCCGCTTATCGACAGCGGTCTGTCAAGCCACGACGACATTATCATACCGCCGTAACCCTCAACACTCAACTTTATACAACCGTCCGCATTTATTTCAAAATCAGGCTTTAGCTTGAATGACGGCGAATCGGTATGAGAGGCACAAATCATAAACGCACCGAAATCTTTTTTCGGCATTTCAAACGCAATTATTGATGACGAATTTCGTATAACGTAATATTTACCGCCGCTTTGTACATCCCACTTGTCACCCTCAAGAAGTTCCGTAAAACCGTTTTCGTCAAGCCTGTCCTTTGCAGTTTTGACCGCATGGTAACAATCCGTACTTTTTCCGATAAAATCGATTAAATTTTCTGTATAACCCATTGTTAAACCCTCTTTATTCAAATCTGATGTTTCCGCCGCCCGCATTCGCTTTAACCGCAGTACCGCGTCGTTTCAAACCGTATATGTCAGTAAGTTCGTATTCAAAAATATAAGCTCCGTCTGAAATATTTGCTTTTTTCACACCGCCGAACATTTTTAAAGTCCATGAACCTGTTATATTGTCGTTTGAGTTGTGTTCCACGTCATATACCGTAAGAATAGGAGTTATTTTATCAAAGAAACCAATCTTTTTTAAATTCGTATATGCTCTGCCGTTTGTCGAATCAAGACCGCCCCAAGCACCGATAATTTTGTAACTGTCTTTTTCGGTATCGTGCATAATGCGAACATTGCTTCTTTTGCCGTTTAATATAATCGGAGTCGAATAAATCTCGTAACCGTCATATTTTCCGACAAGATTAACCGATATATTTTTACCACATAATCTAAGCATTTTGCCGTTAAAATTATCTTTAAAAATACCTGCTTCCCAGTCACCGTCCAAATCGCTGTATTTACCTATATATGTATAGTTTCCGCTCTTTTTATCCGCCTTATACACGTTTATATCCACACTTTTGAACATATCCATATTGCCGAGAATATTCAGTTCATATGAATTGCCGTCCAAAATAGTCTTATATTCCATAGTCTGCATATCTTGATTATATGTATTCCACGCCCAAGAAGAATTAAAATCTTCTGTATTTGAGGAATCTTCTACATTGCACTGGGTACATATCTTGCGTAGAAATTCTTTATATTTAACACTGTTTGAAATCTCCATATACTCTTGAAGTTCGTCATTGTTTTCCCAAAGCGGATAATATAGTGCAAGACCTGTTGAATTAGATTTTCTCTCACCGCACACTCTGTATAAAACGGTTTCATTTAACGTGTTAATAAGCACGTCCGACGTGTTTCCGACAAATTCACTTGTTTTAACCGCCATATCGCCTAAATCAACAGAATTTGAAAATCCCTCATCAACCGTTGCACCGCCGTAAAGCTGTACACCGCTTATCGCCTTTGAAAGATTGACATAATTTAAAAGGCTGTCCGTTGCGGTAAGCATATCGCCTGCCATACCGTCAAACGCCTGATTAAGCGTAGACATATTGTCTAAAGCAACGCAAGACATTGCCGCGTCTTTGTCAGTGCCTTTTTCTTCACACTTTGCATAATATCCGTCACACACTGCCTTACCTATACCTTGAGAATCAGTTGACGGATTGTCGGACAAATACTGTAAAACATATTCATAATTCCATTCATCATTTCCGATAACGTCCTGCGGTGCAGTCATATAATCGGCACACATAGACATCTCCGCCGCAATTTCAAGACTTCCCATAAGTGACGAATCGAAAGACAGCATATCAAAATTCACGCCCGCCGCACTGATTCCGTATGAAATTTCTTCAAGATTAAGGCTGTCGTTGCCGTTAAGCTCGTCATAAGCCATACCGTTCATCAATCCGCCGCCTGCACCTGATAAAATAAGCATATAATGGTTTGCTTTATACTTTGACGTGCCCCACGATATAAAATTAGCAAGAGTATTGTAGTCACCCATATCCGCCGCCATAGACTGATCCTCAAGATAAAGTTTATTCTTACCGGCTTTAAATCTCTGACAATAATCGCTGTATATATTCTTAGTGTGCCACTTACTGCTGCCGCCTGTTTGCACAATGACATTTATATTGTCCGAATAATTTACATTCATAATTTCATCAAGTTTTTTTGAATAATCACCGTTTACGGATTCATCGTCACCGCCGCACATATATATAAGAACAGTCCAAGCCTTGTTACCCCCTTGACTTTCGGTATTACTTTCATAAACCACCTTATTTGAAGAACACGCCGTAAGCATAAGAACCGTCAAAACGGCAGTTATTATAAGCGTAACTCTTTTCATAGCCTTACCCCTCCATAAATTTATATAATGTAAAAAGGTGTTGCAAAGATTTCTCTTATACAACACCTTCTCAGTTCATTTTTAATTACGCTTGTGCAGGAGCGCCTACCGGACAGACACCGGCACATGCACCACATTCGATACAAGTAGCGTCATCTATAACGTATTGAGCGTCACCCTCGCTGATTGCACTTACAGGACATTCAGCAGCGCAAGCACCGCATGAAATGCAAGCATCAGAAATCTTATATGCCATTGAAATACACCTCCTCATTTGATATTGCTGATATGATTATAACACGAAAATTGATATACTTCAATAGTTTTTCAAAATATTTTACTCTCCGATTTCTTCCTCTGAAGGCTCGTTGTTTTTGCCTCTTTTGAGAACTTTAACGTCCGCAACGTTAAACTCTTTTAAAGTTTTTTCGTTTTCGTCGTCAAGTTTAACTTTAACCAGACCTTTAAGTAAGCTGACATATTCAACACTGCCCGTACCTTCGGGAGTTTTTACGATAGCACCCTGTTTCGGTGTAACCTTTAAAAGTTCCTCATATGTATCCTGTTCATATTTCAAACAACACATAAGACGTCCGCAAGCACCCGAAATTTTAGTTGGATTAAGTGAAAGTCCCTGTTCCTTTGCCATTTTTATAGACACCGGAGCGAACTCACCGAGGAACTGACTGCAACATAAACCTCTGCCGCATACACCGATACTTCCGAGAGTTTTCGCCTCATCTCTGACGCCGATTTGACGAAGTTCAATTCTTGTCTTAAAGACCATAGCCAAGTCTTTTACAAGTTCACGGAAGTCAATTCTTCCGTCCGCGGTAAAATAGAATAAAATCTTGTTTCCGTCAAATGTGTATTCAACTTCAACAAGTTTCATTTCAAGCTTGTGATTTTGAATTTTCTCCAAACATATCTTGTAAGCCTCTTTTTCAAGCTCTCTGTTCCTTTTGCTTTTTTCGGTATCTTCTTCAGTTGCGATACGGATAACACCCTTTAAAGGTTTCTTGAATTGGTCGTTATCAATAGTCTTTTTGCTCATAACGACCTCACCGTATTCAATACCTCTTGAAGTTTCGACAATTACACTGTCGCCTTGTTTTATATCAAAATCAAGCGGATCAAAATAGTACGTTTTGCCTGCCGGCTTAAATCGTACCCCTATCACGTTTACCATATTATAAAACCATTCCTTCCAAAATGTTTAAGCTTTGCTGTTTTTCGCTCTGCTCTTAATCTTTTCAGCCATTTTCTGCGACGGCTCAAAAACAAGCATATTTTCTATTCTGTTCTTTTCGTAAACAACATACCAAACCTTTTTAGGCGAAAATACACTCGCACGCATATTGTATATCGTTTTCGGAGTTTTTTTCGGTTTTTGTCTGGTAACAGACTTCACGTCCGATATATAAAATTCAACTTCTTTGTTTCTGTGACCGATTGCACGGTTTACGCGCACAATATCGTCTTTAATGCTGTAAGTAAATATCGCCGCATAACGCGTTAAGACAAAGAAACCCAATATACAAAATAAAAGTATCGTTATTATCGTACCGATTATTTTGTAGCTCGGCAAAATAAAAATTATATATTGTCCTAAAATCATAAATATGACAGCCCATAAAAGCGAAAATATAAATTCTTTTCCGCCGCCTGTTCTCTTTTCTTCCACTCCCGAAAACTCCTTAAAACATCATTTTCTAATCTAATTAATTATAATATAAAACAATAAAATTGTCAACTCTCCGCATAAATAGCGATTGATGACCTCAAGCCACCACTCCGTCACTTCGTGACACCTCTCCTCTAGGAGAGGCTTTTTTATATACGCCCTCTTCCGTAAGGCTCCCCTTAAGGGGAGCTGTCGGCAACGCCGACTGAGGGGTGGCTTTTCTGTCTATTATTTTCCTCTATTCTTTCTTATCTATTATCTACAACACGGGGCATTGTGGCACCGTCCCATACTTTCACACAATCCGCATCTCATTCAAAGCGGGCGACCAATGGTCGCCCTATAAGGCTCCCCTTAAGGGGAGCTGTCGGCAACGCCGACTGAGGGGTGGCTTTTCTGTCATTTTCTTCTAAGCATATTAATCATTTCCGAAATCGTCTTAATCCCGTAAGCCGCAAAACCATCCGGAATTTTCACACCTCTAAGAGATTGTTTCGGCACAATCGCCGACTTAAACCCCAGTTTAGCCGCCTCATTAATACGCTTTTCAAGCTGCGAAACACCTCTAAGTTCACCGCCAAGACCGACTTCACCGATAAATATCATATCCGGCGGCAGAGGAATATCCGCCTGACTTGTCGCGACAGCGGCACAGATACCCAAATCAACCGCCGTTTCATCAATGCGAAGTCCGCCGGCAACATTAACATAAATGTCTGAATTTGACAAATTCATTCTTGCACGTTTTTCAAGTACCGCGATAAGCAACAGCACACGATTAACATCAATACCATTTGTCATACGACGCGGATTACCGAATCCGGTCGGTGTAACGAGTGCTTGAATTTCAGCCATGACACCACGACTGCCCTCCATCGTACACACAATCGCACTGCCCGATATATCAACATTTCTGCCCTCCAAAAGCATCATTGACGGATTTTCGACTTCTCTGAGACCGCTGTCACACATTTCAAATACACCGATTTCGTTAGTCGAGCCGAAACGATTTTTAACCGCTCTTAAAATCCTGAACGAAAGCTGTCTGTCCCCCTCAAAATAAAGCACACAGTCGACCATATGTTCAAGCACTCTCGGACCTGCGATTGCCCCCTCTTTTGTAACGTGACCGACTATAAACATAGAAATGCCGAGCGACTTTGCAATGTGCATAAAAGCGTTAGTAGCCTCTCTTACCTGCGGAACACTTCCTGCCGCAGAGGCAATATCCTGTCTGTTCATCGTTTGAATTGAGTCAATAATAACAATGTCGGGTTTAATTTCGTTTATACATTCTATAACCGTTTCAACATCTGTTTCGGAAACAAGATATAGATTTTCCGTTGTAACGCCCAATCTTTCAGCACGAATTTTAATTTGTCCCTCCGATTCCTCACCCGAAACATATAAAATTTTTCTTTCTTCACCGGCTTTTTGGCAAATTTGCAAAAGTAATGTTGATTTACCGATACCCGGGTCACCGCCTACAAGTATTAATTCACCCTGTACAATTCCGCCGCCAAGCACTCTGTCAAGCTCCTGTAAACCGGTTTTGTAACGTGTTTCATATCCGACTTTTACATCACCGATTTTTTTCGGCATACGCACACTTCCGCCGTTACTTATAGACATTGCACGCGTAGCAGACGTTTTCTTTTCCGTAATAACAGTTTCCTGTATGGTGTTCCAACTGTTACAGCCTGGGCATTTTCCCAGCCACTTCGGTGATTTGTACCCACATTCACTGCATATATATGTCGTTTTTGTTTTCATTCCTATTCCTTTCATTTATCAGTATTGCCACCACAAAAATTATATCCATAATTTTATAACTTTCCACCCACACTGTCAAGCCACAAATATTACGCTCACATTGCGGTTTGCATAATTTACATTACAGCAATGTTACAGCTGTGTTAATATCCACTCTATCCACGCACTTATCCACGCAATTCACGCCCGATTTATCCGTAAATATCAAAGTTATCCACGCGTTATGCACCCAACGTGGATAACTTTATTAACACATTCACAGTTTACATAACCTTTTCTGTCCCCAAAATTTTTATATTCCGAAAATTCAAAAAAATAATACTTATAACGTCAATATTTTTCGGAATAGCCTTGACAAACACCGTCAGTTTTTATAAACTATATGTATATGTAATTATGTAATAATTTGAAAGGATGACTTTTTTATAATGAATAACGCAGATAAAACAATGGACAAAATCGTAGCGCTTTGTAAAGGCAGAGGCTATGTGTACCCAGGCAGTGAAATTTACGGAGGTCTTGCAAACACTTGGGATTACGGTCCTCTCGGTGTTGAATTTAAGAACAACGTAAAAAAAGCTTGGTGGAAAAAATTCATACAGGAATCAAAATATAATGTAGGTCTTGACTGTGCAATCCTTATGAACCCAGAAACATGGGTTGCGTCGGGTCACGTCGGCGGTTTCTCGGATCCTCTTATGGACTGTAAAGAATGTAAATCACGTCACAGAGCGGACAAGCTGATTGAAGACTTTGCACACGAAAAAGGTGAGGACATCACAGTTGACGGTTGGAGCAAAGAAAAGATGGTTGAATACATCACAGAAAATAACATTGTCTGCCCAAAATGCGGCAAGCAAAACTTTACTGATATTCGTGAATTTAACCTTATGTTCAAGACATTCCAAGGTGTTACAGAAGATTCTTCATCAGTAGTATATCTTCGTCCGGAAACTGCACAAGGTATTTTCGTAAACTTCAAAAACGTACAACGTACAAGCCGTAAAAAAGTACCTTTCGGCATCGGACAAATCGGTAAATCATTCAGAAACGAAATCACACCGGGTAACTTCACATTCCGTACAAGAGAATTTGAACAAATGGAACTTGAATTTTTCTGTGCACCGGGTACAGACCTTGAGTGGCACGCATATTGGAAAGAATACTGTATGAATTTCTTACTTAACCTTGGTATAAGAAAAGAAAACTTGCGTTTCAGAGATCACTCACCTGAAGAACTTGCATTCTATTCAAATGCAACTGCCGATATTGAATTTGTATTCCCATTCGGTTGGGGTGAACTTTGGGGTATTGCAGACAGAACCGATTATGACTTAAAGCAACATATGGAACACAGCGGTGAAAGTATGGAATATATGGACCCAATCACAAACGAAAAATACGTTCCGTATTGTATTGAGCCGTCACTTGGTGCAGACAGAGTTGCACTTGCATTCCTTGTTGAGGCATATGACGAAGAAGAACTTGAGGGTGGCGACACAAGAGTTGTTATGCACTTGCATCCGGCACTTGCACCGATAAAGGCTGCCGTTCTTCCGCTTTCAAAGAAACTTGACGAAGGTGCAACAGCTGTATACGAACAGCTTTCAAAGAAGTTCAACTGTGAATATGACAATGCCGGTTCAATCGGTAAGCGTTACAGAAGACAAGACGAAATCGGTACACCGTACTGTATCACATATGACTTCGATTCAGCAGAAGATAACTCGGTTACAGTCCGTGACAGAGATACAATGGAACAGCAGAGAATTAAGATTGACGAACTTGAAAAGTTCTTGGAAGGAAAATTAGAATTTTAATAATGTTGTTGGTGGGGGTAAATTGCTATGAAATTTGTTGATGAATTTAAAGATTTTATATCTCGCGGAAACGTAGTTGATATGGCAGTCGGCGTTGTTGTCGGCGGTGCATTTAAAAGCATTGTCGATTCACTTGTTGCCGACATTATCGACCCGGGTATTGCATACGTTGTATCTCTTATAACAGGTGCACTCAAAACAGCCGCTACAAGTACAGTCGGTGACACAAGTGCCGTTGAATCGGTTATGGATATGTCTAAATGGATAATTCCGGGTACATCAATAAATATCGGTAATTTCCTTTCGGCGATTATTAATTTCCTTATCCTTGCATTTATAATTTTCTGTGTAGTTAAGGGGCTTAATAAACTAAATGATAAATTCAAAAAGAAAGTTGAGGAAGAAGTCACTCCTGCAGGTCCTACCCAAGAAGAACTTCTTGCCGAAATACGCGATTTGTTAAAAGACAAAGAATAATACAAAACCCAATCGAACGAAATTCGATTGGGTTTTCTTTTATTTTTCTATTTGCTTTACCTCTGCATACGGCTTCATATTTCCATTCCACACATACACATCTATACCGTCATATTCCACATCATTCAAATCGACCTCCGCCGTCATATTATGTATGTCAGGTGTCACAATCTTTTTAAGTTCATTACCTTTTCTGAACGCAACATACATCAATTCGTCATCTTCTTCAAAATTAAGCGATACGATAAGTTTGTTATCTTTTATTTCACACTCAATTTTATTGTTCGTTAAAACAGTCGGCATTGGTGTGACTGTCGGACCAGCCGTTGGTGTTGCCGTTGGACTTGACGTTACTGTCGGCATCGGTACTGTCGTAGGCATTGCCGTTGGACTTGGTGTTACTGTCGGTACTATCGTTGGTGTTGCTGTTGCTTTTACCGTTGGTGTTGCCGTTGGACTTGGTGTTACTGTCGTAGGCGTTGCTGTTGGTTTTACCGTTGGTGTTGCCGTTGGACTTGGTGTTACTGTCGGCGTTGCTGTCGGTTTTACCGTTGGTGTTGCCGTTGGTGTCGCTGTCGGCATAATTGCCTTAACCGCATTATACGCATTCAATCTTCCGCCGCTTATAACTTTACCTGTAAGCGCCGAAAGCTTGTCTGAACTCGAACACAAAGTTTCTTTAATTTCTTTTGCCGAAATATTCGGATTTACTGCACGCATTACCGCAACAGCACTTGCAACCATAGGTGTAGCCATAGAAGTTCCCGACATTGTTCCGTAACTGCTTGTCGGAATTGTACTGTAAATAACTGTACCCGGTGCTGCAATATCAACACTTTTCGCACCGTAATGTGACGTACTGCTGAGTTCATCACTGCTTGTCGTGTTTGCAACAGAAATTACATTGTCGAGGTCTTTTGTAAGTTGTGACGGATATACCGCCACTTTGTCATTATTAGCTTATGATGCACTTGTTGTATTTCCCGCCGCAATAACGAAAAACATATCAGGCACAGCCGCCATTGCAGATTTGATTGTGTTCACAGAAGAACTTCCCCAACCAGTACCGCCAAAACTGCAATTAATAATATTTATATCATTCTTTTTCGCGAAATTAATCCCTTCTATTATATAAGATAAAGTACTTTTACCACTGCTGTTAAAAATCTTTATTGACGCGATTTTGGCATTACGTGCAACAGACGCCACACCCTTGGAATTATTAGTCGCCGCACTTATAATCCCCGCAACGTGAACACCGTGTTCGTCCACATATGACACATCACCGTTACTGTCACCGCAATTCCAACCATATATGTCATCAATATAGCCGTTACCGTCATTGTCAATGCCGTCACCGGCAATTTCGCCCGTATTCACCCATATATTGTCAATTAAATCTTCGTGATTTGTCTGTATACCCGAATCCATAACTCCGACAGCCACATCAGAGCAATCAATATCAAAATCCCAAAGCTTTTTTGCACCGATTAAATCAAGCACAGCTTGTTTTCCGTTTTGATAGTACGTGTCATTAGGTTCGGAAAACTCATATACATTGTAGTTAGGCTCTGCATATTCAATATTCGGCATAGCCTTTAACTTTTCAATCGCATCTATAACATTTTCACGGCTCGGATTTTCCAAATCAAGTACATATATAATAGGCTCTGTTTTATCAGAAAACAAACTGATACTGCTTGCATCGTCACCGAAAATACATTTTGCATCACTGATATTCAATTCTTCAAACGGGTCTGAACACATTGAAACAGCATCGGTAATCTGCGGTTTTAACTGCACAAGCACACTTCCGTAATCAAAATCCAACCCGTCATATTCATCTGCATAAACATTAATCCCCAGCCACATCATAGCCAATAACGTGGCAAAAAAAATATATATAAACCTTTTCATAACCATAGCTCCGTTTTTCAAATTGCTTTAATTTCAGTATATCACTCAATTTTTATAAAGTCAATTTAAACCTCGTTTTTCGCTTGACTTTTTTGTTTTACTATGGTAAAATATTAAGGTACTTTTGGAGAAGTATCGAAGCGGTCATAACGGGGCGCACTCGAAATGCGTTTGCCTTAACAGGCACGTGGGTTCGAATCCCACCTTCTCCGCCAAAGAGAATGCTGATTTTTAATCCGCATTCTTTTTTTACTATGTGAATTTTTATAAAGGAGTAAAACAATGCAGACAGAAGAAAAACAAATGAAGATGAGTTATCTTATAAAGCGCTTTGTACCATATTTCAAAAAATACAAATGGATACTGATACTCGATCTAATCTGTGCGTCACTGACAACGGTTTGTGAGCTTGTATTCCCAATGCTCGTGCGTTACATAACAAATATGGGTATCAATAATATAGCAGGATTAACCGTCGGAATAATCTTAAAAATAGGACTTTTCTATCTGATTTTAAGAATAATCGACTCTGCGGCAAATTTCTATATGGCTGACACGGGACATATTATGGGAGCAAAAATCGAAACAGATATGCGCCGTGACTTATTCGCGCACCTTGAAACGCTTTCACATTCATACTTTGCCGAACACAAAGTCGGACAAATTATGGCACGAATAACAAGCGACTTGTTTGATATAACAGAATTTGCGCACCACTGCCCCGAAGAATTTTTCATCGCCGCACTGAAAATAATCGTTTCATTTATAATTCTTTGCGGAGTAAACGTACCGCTTACGGTTATTGTGTTCGCATCACTTCCGCTTATATTCTGTTTTGTAAAATTCTTTAATATGCGTATGCGTAAAGCGTTCAAAAAACAGCGTAACCAAATCGGCGAAATTAATTCACAGGTTGAGGATACATTGCTCGGTATAAGAGTGGTAAAGTCATTTGCGACAGAAGAACTTGAAGCTGAAAAATTTGAGGACGGCAACAAAAAATTCCTTGATACAAAAAAACTCGGATATTTCTATATGGCAGGTTTTCAAACATCAAACAGAGCCTTTGAGGGTGTAATGTATTTGATAGTCGTTGTTGCGGGTGCGTTGTTTATGATTAACGGCAAAATCTCCCCTGCCGACCTTACCGCATATCTTTTGTATGTAAGCACGCTCCTTGCCACTTTGCGTACAATCATTCAATTTACCGAACAATTCCAACGCGGTATGACAGGTATTGAGCGTTTCCTTGAAATTATGGACGCACCTGCCGAAATAACAGAAAAAGAAAATGCCGACGAATTGAAAAATGTTCAAGGAAATATAACGTTTGAAAACGTCGGATTTCATTACAGTGACGATGACACAAACGTGCTGTCAAATATAAATCTTAACATCAAGAAAGGCGACAGCGTTGCACTTGTCGGTCCGTCAGGCGGCGGAAAAACAACGCTTTGTAACCTTATCCCACGTTTTTATGACGTCACAGAAGGACGTATTTTAATTGACGGCAAAGATATAAAGAATGTCACATTAAATTCGCTCCGAAATTCAATCGGTGTCGTTCAACAGGACGTTTACTTGTTCTCGGGAACGGTCTTTGAAAACATCGCTTACGGATTAAGCGGTGCAACACGCGAAGATGTTATAAACGCCGCCAAGCTTGCAGGCGCACATGAATTTATTTCAAACCTCGAAAACGGATATGACACATATGTTGGCGAACGTGGAGTTAAACTTTCGGGCGGTCAAAAGCAAAGAATAAGTATCGCAAGAGTATTCTTAAAAAATCCGCCTATACTTATTCTTGACGAAGCGACCTCCGCACTTGATAATGAAAGTGAAAAAATCGTGCAAGACTCACTCGAAAAACTTGCAAAAGGCAGAACAGTATTCACAATCGCCCATAGACTTACAACAATCCGTAACGCAAATATGATTCTTGTCCTCACCGAAAACGGTATCGAAGAACAAGGCACACACCAAGAATTGATTGATAAAAAAGGATTGTACTACAACCTATACAGTATGTACACCTCACTATAACAAACAAAAATGCGGTCTGTATGACCGCATTTTTTTATAGTAGTGGTGCTACTAACCTTATAATATGTCCTAAAAGCTTTGTGAAAATATTAAAATGTTTAACGTCCTCTAATGTAATCTTCTGCGACAATTCAAGCGTGTCTTTGAAATCACGTTCAATATCCATAACCGCCGGTACATTAAGCATATAAGCCGCACATTCATAGTGAAGATACAAACTTCTGTAATCGTGGTTTACTGTGCCGACAATGGCTTTTTTACCGTCACTTATCGACATTTTCGCGTGAACAAAACCTGGTGTATATTCGTATATTTCTATACCTGCTTTCAAAAGTTCCTTATAATATGTTCTCGCAAGATAGAACGCATATTTCTTGTCAGGAATATGTGGCATTATAATCTTAACGTCAACACCCCTTTGAGCCGCATACTTCATACACTCATACATCTCGTCATCAATAACAAGATACGGCGTCATTATATAAGCATATTCCGACGCATTGTTCAGATTATTTATATATGCACGCTTTCCGACATAAACTTCATCAAGCGGAGTATCGCCGAACGGTATTACAAATCCGTCCGTACTTACGGAATATTTTTTTGACGCTTGGATATATTCACCGCAATCCTCAATGTGTTCATCATTTACATTCCACATTTCAAGAAACATCGCCGTAAATCCCGCAACAGCCTCGCCTCTGAGCATAAATCCAGTATCTTTCCAATGCCCGAAACGCATCTTTTCATTAATATATTCATCTGAAATATTTATCCCACCGCAAAATGCTGTCGCACCGTCTATAACCATTATTTTTCTGTGGTCACGATTGTTTTGGTGAGTTGACAAAAGCGGTACAATCGGCGAAAATATACGACATTTAATACCCTGTCTTTCAAGATATTCATTGTATTTTCGCGGAAGCGTCACGATACAGCCCATACCGTCATACATAACACGAACTTCAACGCCCTGTTTAACTTTTTTCTTTAAAATTTCAAGAATTTCATTCCACATACGGCTCGTGTGATTTATAATAAAGAACTCCAAAAATATGAATTTTTCCGCTTTCAAAAGCTCCTTTTTCATATCCTCAAACATTCTCTCGCCTATGCTGTAATACTGTACACCCGTATTTGTGTAAGCAGGAGAACCGCCGTATTTCGATAAATACCTTGCAAAGCCGTCCTGATTTTTGTCGGTCTGATAAATGTTTTTCATAACATCTTCGTCTTGAACAAGATACTTTTTGTTTGCCTCTTGAATATTCTTGTAATCGTCACCTATATTCATTGACACTCCCTGCGCCCTTGTAAACAGATAAAACAACGCACCGAATATAGGTATAATCGCAATAAGCGTTATCCACGTCATTTTAAAAGTAGATTCCTCTGTACGATTAATTTCAAATATTATAAGTACGGCACTCAAAACAGTCGAAAGACCGAACAAAACCTTTGAATAGTCGGAAATCCATATATACATTGCAACAAACGTAATGATTTGCATTAAAAGCATTACCATTGCAACAAATTTGTTTGAATATAAAAGTCTGTAAATCTTTTTCATTCAAAATCCTCCTTTCAAACGGCTATTTTAAATTTTTTATATACGCAAACGTTTTTTCTTCCCCTTCTTGCTGCAACATCATAAGCCACCCTTCAAGCAACTTTGCAGTGTTTGGGTGCATACTTGTCTTAGCATTTCCCTTTAAGAAATATTCTATCGGATTATCGTTTGTATATTTGTCGTCCAAATAAATTTTTCCTGCCGCAACACGGTCGCAAAACATTTCTTTAACATATTTTAACGGCATTTCGACCGCCTCCATACGTCTTGTTTTGGGATTGTAGTCTGTCCAATATTCAAAGTGATGTTTGTTTCTTCCTTTGTGGTGCATCCAAGCCTTTGAATAACCGTATTCACGTCTTTCGCCCTCTGTCGGACTTCTGTCACCGAGATAAAATCTTGCTCCCGGTAAAAATTCAGTCGGTGAATATTTCGACAAATCGTGACGCATACCCTGCCACAAAATTCCGCACCTTAGGCAATGATACATTACCTTGTGACGGTGCCTTGTGATTGTCATAAAATGTTTTATAAAATGCCACATACAGTGATTCTTCCTTTTTCTATAATAGTTTATTATATCACAAATACCGACATTTTACAATACCAAAACGTTGCACCTCTCAAAACAAAAAAATCGGCTGCCAAAATTTCGGCAGCCGATTTTCGATTAGTTACTTCTTCTTTCCATTTCCTTATAAATATCTTCCCAAGTCATACCGTTGTCAACCAGCATAACAGTAAGGTGATAAATAAGGTCAGCGGTTTCATAGCTGATTTCGTCCTTATCGCGGTTTTTACCTGCAATAACAACTTCGGCAGCCTCCTCACCGACTTTTTTCAAAATCTTATCTTCGCCCTTATCGAACAAGTAATTTGTATAACTGCCCTCTTCAGGGTGTTCTTTTCTGTCCATAACTACAGCCTGTTCACGCGCAAATACATCTGTCTTAGTCTGTTCCTTTGCGTCCTCAACAAGCTTGCCGTCCTCAATCTTTCTGAAGAAACAACTTCTGTTTCCCGTATGACACGCAGGACCGGCAGGATTAACAAGCACAACAAGACAATCGCAGTCGCAGTCAACGCGAACTTCTTTAACGTACATATAATTACCCGAAGTATCGCCCTTTACCCAAACTTCCTGTCTGCTTCTTGACCAAAAAGTTGCTCTGCCTGTTTCAAGAGTTTGCTTAATCGTGTCCGCATTCATATATGCAACCATAAGCACCTCGTTAGTTTCAATATTCTGCACAACCGCCGGAATAAGTCCGCTTGCATCAAATTTAAGAGTATTTATTAATTCTTCCATTTATGTAATTCCCCTTTCAATTTATATAAAACAAATTTATTTCATTTCCATCAAGTTCCAATTCTTTGCTATATAGTCCACACCCGAAATTATTGTGAATACAACCGAAATCCAAATAAGTATATCTGAAATCAATTTAGGGTGTACACCCAAGAATGTATTTTGAATCGGAAGTAAAAGCATTGCAACGATAATTGCAACCATTTGCGTAACGGTTTTAAGTTTGCCCCACATACTTGCGGCAACAACCTTGCCTTCACCCGCCGCAACAAGTCTTATACCCGCAACCGCAAATTCTCTTACAAGCACAATCATCAATGCCCACACACTCATACGGTCATAGTACATCAATATCAAAAATGCCGCCGTTGTAAGTACCTTGTCCGCAAGCGGATCGACGAATTTGCCGAAAGTCGTTACTTGATTATATTTTCTTGCAACGTGACCGTCTATTGCGTCAGTTATCGACGCAAGTACAAAAACACCAAGTGCCGCATAATGACACATTACGTTATCTATCATAAACAACACCATAAATATCGGTACAAGAACTACACGAATCATTGTAATTTTATTAGCTGTATTCATCAAATCACCTCCGCTTGACCTGTAAGGTCATATTCATCTGCGTCAAGAATTTTCACTTTTATAATATCGCCCGGAGTAACTTCTTCCTCCGTTGCAAAATATACTTTTCCGTCAACATCAATACTGTCGCCGCGACTTCTGCCGTAGAACAAGAAACTTTCTTCATCGTATCCCTCAACCAAAACTTCAAGTGTTTTGCCAAGCTTAGCCTTGTTAAGTTCAAGCGATATTCCCTGTTGAAGTGTCATAAGTCTGTCAAGACGTTCTTCCTTGATTTCCTCATCAACCTGATTCGGAAAATCAGCCGCAGGAGTATCTTCTTCCTGTGAATATGTGAAAGCACCCATTCTGTCAAAACGCACCTTTTTAACAAATTCATAAAGGTCGTTAAACTGTTCCTCCGTTTCACCCGGAAAACCTACAATTATAGACGTTCTGATTGTGCAGTCAGGCATTTTTTCTCTTATTTTATTGATTCTCTCAACCATTTGTTCTTGAGTTGTACGTCTTGCCATACGTCTTAAAATCTCATTGTTGCCATGCTGTACGGGCATATCGATATAATTGCATATTTTATCATATTTAGCCATTGTATCAATAAGACTGTCCGTAATAGCCTCGGGATAGAAATAATGCACTCTTATCCACTTGATACCGTCAACCGTGACAAGTTTTTCAAGCAACTTATCAAGCGAATATTCGCCGTACAAATCTTTTCCGTAACGTGAAGTATCCTGTGCAATAAGTATAAGTTCCTTAACACCGTTTTTCGCAAGATTTTCAGCTTCTTCAACTATATCTTCAATTTTTCTGCTCCTAAAATGTCCTCTAATCATAGGAATAGCACAATAAGTACAGTTATTGTCACAACCGTCGGCAATTTTCAAATATGCCGTATATGACGGTGTTGACAAAATTCGCGGAAGTCGTTCATCCGGAGTTCTGTCATTATGACCGCATATTACAGGCTTTTCGCCCTTAAACGCCTCGCGGATAACCTCCGCGATTTTATCATAATCACCTGTTCCGACTATTGCATCAACCTCGGGCAGTTCGATTAAAATATCATTGCTGTATCGTTCTGCCAAGCAACCTGTCGCAATAAGCAATCGACATCTTCCGTTTTTGTATTGAGCCATTTCAAGTATAGCGTCTATTGATTCCTGTTTAGCCGACTCGATAAAACCGCAAGTATTTACGATTATGACATCGGCGTCCGACGGATTATACGTTATATTAAAACCGTCATTTGCCAATATACCGAGCATAATTTCGGCATCTGTCTGATTTTTCGCACAGCCAAGCGAAACAAGACCAATGTTATACATAAGTTTACTCTCCATATTCTTCTTTTATATTATCTATACAATTTTTAATGTCAGAAAAGCCGTAACCTCTGTACATAAAATATCGTATACATTTATCAATGTTTTTCTTTTCAAAGTCACCTTTAAGTCTTTTTTCAACAAGAGGCAAAAGCATATCTTCTTCGTCCTCATCAAGATACGAAACCGCCTCCTCAACGTATTCCGCGTCTATACCCTTGCTGTAAAGCTCGGACTTAATACGTCTTTTACCGTATTTCTTCAAATTCTTTAAATCCTTTGCCTTTGCAATCGCATACTTTCTGTCGTCCAAAAAGCCGTAATTTCTGCAAAATTCAAGAATTTCATCTATATCTTCTTCCTTTGCACCGGCTCTCTTCAGCTTATCCGAAAGTTCACGCTCACTGTGCGAACGAAATTCAAGCAATCTCAAAGCCTTGTCTTTAGCCTCATCAAAGGTCAGTTCTTTTTTTTCTCTGTTATATCTCATAATACAAAGTAACCAAATAATTCTCCAAAATTAATTCCGCCGATAACCTTATCCTTGTATTTGCCTTTCAAATGGTCATATCCGCTTTGCATTTGCTCTGACTTAATGCCGTAGCTAAGCGACATATATGCCTCAATGTATGCGGAAAGGTGGTCACATCCGCGTATAATCTGTCCGTCTATCGGATTGTATTTGTCTTCATTATACTTTTCGTTTATCAAGTCCGACGTAACCATATTGATTTCGCCGTCATCAATAATTTTAGAGTCAAATTCATTCTGCGTGTAATACTCTATCTCCCTGTGCCAAGCAGGCGGCAAAAGCGGATAAATAACTTCACGCATTTGTTCATCTTCTATTTCACTGATTATGCTGTCCAAACCCTTGACGCTGTTCTTTACCGGTGACACAATATCCCTTGTCAAGACCTCGGGTAAATCGTGAAAAAGCCCCGAAAAAAAGTTGTTTTCAAGACGTTTTCTGCAAGGATTGTCAAGTTCAAGCGACATAAAGTACGACAAAATCGCAACGACAAGCATATGCCCCATAACAAAAGTTTCGGGCATTCTTACCGCTTTTGCCCACCTTTGTTGGTATCTCAGCTTTCCTATAAGCGACAAAAACTCTTGAAGATACTTACTTCCGGCAAAATATCTGAAGCCATGAAAAGTATCACAAGCCGCCAATCCCTGTGCCATTTCGGTTTTAACCTGTTCTATACCGAAAGTCTGCGGATTCATAGGGTAAATTATTTTAAATTCCCAGTTGCTTGCATGGTAATGTGCGGCTTTTAAAATCTGTTTTTCAAGAGATGCGTAATCTTTGTCAAGATAATACTGTTTCATTCTCTCAAAGAAACAGCCACCGATACCGTCCATATGTTCTTCAAGCTCTGAAAGTACCCAATTATCTATTTGAAAGCCTTTTTCTTTTACAAGTTTATGATAAATAGGCGGTTTAATGTCAGTAAGCACAATTCTGTGAAAAAACTCAAATATTCCGCCCTCAATAAGTTTTATCATATCAACGCTTTCGCCCTCGCACTTTGCAAGCACATAAGCATAAAACATCTTGTGTGCCTGCTTGTCAAGCTCCGTAAAGCCGGTCCAAGGACGGATATGGTCGTTCCAACGCTGAATAGATGCCGCCTCATACATCAGAGAAATAAGAGATTTTTTAATCATTTAATTTTACTCCATCACAATATTATAACCGTTCTTTTCAAGTACCTTAATAACTCTTTCGCCGTGTTCTCTGCCGCCGACTTCACAAGCAATATGAATAATTGCCTCGTTCGGATCAAGTTCTGCACTCAATCTGTCGTGCTGTACCATTACGATATTTGCGTTTGCCTCGGCAAGAATGTGTGAAAGATGTTCCAAACTTCCCGGAATATCAAGAAGTGTAGTCTTAAATTTAAGCTTTCTCTCACGCGTAACAAGACCAAGCTCGATAATTCTGTGAATAAAGCTAACATCAATATTACCGCCAGAAAGTACGCAAGCGATTTTCTTACCCTTAACGTCAACCTTGTTGTTAAGAACAGCCGCAAGCGGTGTAGCACCGGCAGGTTCAACAACTTGCTTTGTTCTTTCAAGAAGCAGTAAAATAGCCTCTGAGATTTCCGCATCCGATACCGTTACAACATCATCTGCATACTTGTTGATAAGTTCAACAGTTTTGTCACCCGGTATTTTAACCGCAATACCGTCTGCGATAGTAACGGCTGAATCGGTAGTAACGTGTTTTTTCTCTTTAAATGAATTGTAAATTGCAGGAGCGCCCTCGGCTTGTACACCTACAATTTGCACACGCGGATTGATTTGCTTTATGCAAGCCGCAACACCGGCCAAAAGACCGCCGCCGCCTGCCGGTACAAGTACCATATCAACAGTAGGTAAATCCTCAAGAATTTCTATACCGATTGTACCTTGTCCTGCCATAACTTCAAGGTCGTCATATGGGTGAAGGAAAGTTGCACCTTCTTTTTCTTGAATTTCAACCGCTTTTTTGTAAGCATCGTCATAACAATCTCCGTAAAGCACAACCTTGGCACCGTAACCCTCTGTCGCACTCACCTTAGCAATAGGAGCAGACTTCGGCATAACGATAGTTGCGGGAATATTGTGAACGTGTGACGCATACGCAACACCTTGTGCATGGTTGCCGGCAGATGAAGCAACGGCTGAAGTAATTTCGCCTCTTTCAACAAGTGCGGCAATCTTATTTGACGCACCTCTTATTTTAAATGAACCTGTTTTCTGTTGGTTCTCAAATTTTAAATATATCTCTCCGCCTGTCATGTCAGAGAAAGTTTTAGATGATTCAATCTTAGTTCTGTGAATAGTCGGCTCAAGACGTTTAGCCGCAAGTTCAATTTCTTTTAATTCCAAATCCATTTTTTTCGCAAGTCCTTTCTTACTTTTCCTTATCTTATAATTATACCGCAATTATATCTATTTTTCAATAGCAGATTTTATTTATATGCAAAATCATTATATTATTCACAAAACAATTCTCCGTTCCTCTCATTCATTCGTAGAGTACGGCACACCGACGTCCCTTAAGGCTCCCCTTGAGGGGAGCTGGCGGCTCAGCCGTCTGTGGGGTGGCTTTTTTATTTTCTCGATTGCCATCTCTCCGTCACTCCGTGACACCACTCTTCCGTAGGGGCGACCAACGGTCGCCCGTTATCCCATATACTTTCCACTCGGGCGGCCAACGGTCACCCTCTTACCATACACAAAAATCCCACAATCCCCTCACCTTCCCTTGCAAACCGCCACAAAATATAGTATAATAAAAAAGTTGCATATAGAGATCGAAAGGAGTCACAATAAATGGAACAAACGAAAGAAAATAAAATGGGTACAATGCCTGTAAACAAGCTGCTTGTAACAATGTCACTGCCTATGGTTATATCAATGATAGTGCAAGCACTTTATAACATAGTCGACAGTATATTCGTATCAAGACTTTCCGAAGACGCATTGACAGCCGTTTCAATGGCATTTCCAATGCAAAACCTTATGATTTCCGTAGCAGTCGGTACAGGGGTAGGTATAAACGCAATGCTTTCACGCGCACTCGGCGAAAAAAAGTTTGAAGCGGCAAACAAGACCGCCGAAAACGGTATATTTATAGAAGTTCTCGGATATGTTTTATTTTTACTTATAGGAATTTTCGTAACAAAGCCGTTTTTTCTTGCACAAGCGGGTGCAGGCGATATTGCAAATATGGGTATTGAATATACAAGAATTTGTCTGCTTATGTCATTTGGTATTTTTATGCAGATTGGTTTTGAAAGAATCCTTCAATCTACCGGACGAACAATATTCACAATGATAACACAGTCAACAGGTGCAATTATCAATATCATTCTCGATCCTATATTAATTTTCGGTTTGTTTGGTATGCCGAAAATGGGTGTTGCCGGTGCGGCGATTGCGACTGTAACAGGTCAAATATGTGCGGCAATTCTTGCGATTACATTTAACCTTACCAAAAATCCCGATGTACATATCAGCTTTAAAGGTTTTAAACCGCAGATTATATTTGTAAAGAACATTCTTTCTGTCGGTATTCCTTCAATAATTATGTCGTCAGTCGGCTCTGCAATGACTTTCGGTATGAATAAAATTCTTATCACTTTTTCGTCAACTGCCGTTGCGGTATTCGGTGTATACTTTAAACTTAACAGTTTTGTATTTATGCCTGTATTCGGTCTTAATAACGGTATGGTGCCGATTGTTTCATATAACTACGGTGCACAAAACAAAAAACGTCTTACAAAAACCATTAAGCTCGCAATTATGTATGCGGTTTGTATTATGTTTATAGGAATTATGCTGTTCCAGTTTATGCCCGATGTACTTTTGAAATTGTTTGACGCCTCAGACCATATGCTTGAAATCGGTATTCCGGCATTGAGAGTAATCAGCCTCAGCTTTGCATTTGCAGGTATATGTATAGTTATTTCATCAAGCCTGCAAGCATTGGGACACGGCTTTTTAAGTATGATGATTTCTATAACACGTCAGCTTATCATACTTCTTCCGTCAGCATATATCCTTGCAAAATTCGGCGGTATCCACGCAGTTTGGTGGTCATTCAACATTGCCGAAATCGGCTCATTGACGTTATCATTGTTATTCTTTAAACATATGTATAACAAGATAATTAAACATTTAGGAGAATAGTAAATATCCCCCGGCTATACCGGGGGATATTTATTTAGCACAAATTCTTTTATCACTTCTGATTCAGTATTATTTCTGCTCAAATTTGGCAATAAAAAAAACAAACCGCATAATAATGCGATTTGTTTGCCGTTTTTGGTCGGGATGACAGGATTTGAACCTGCGGCCCCTACGTCCCGAACGTAGTGCTCTACCAAACTGAGCCACATCCCGATATGACCTATAAACAACATAAATTATTATACCACCACTCTTCCGCAAAGTCAACCTCCAAAACAAAATTAATCCAATATTTTTTACAAAGTAAAAAGACGGATTGCTCCGTCTTTTTAAAAATCAGTTTCATCATCGTCTGCAACCGAAACAGGTTGTTTAACAATTTGTTCTTCTTTAATTTTTACTTCTTCTTTAACTTCATCTATACTCGATTTCTTCTTATTAAATATATGTGAAACGGTATCGTCTACAAGATAATGCGATATAAGCGCACACAATACAGCAATAACATAAACCGCCGCAACATATCCCATATTACCCACCAAACCGATTTGCACGAATATATCAACAACAACCATATGATACAAATACAATCCGTACGACAAATCAAACTTAAATCTGATTTTACCGAAACTGTAACCGAAACCGACAGTCATAAGGCAAAGCAAAAGCACTTGAATCATATCCATATACTCGCCTATTCTCACACCGAACCTGTCGCAATAAATCGCACGGGCAATAAACAAAATCACACACAATATTTTTGTTTTTGAAAGTATCGGCACGATTTTTTCACGATAGCGGTACATAAACCAACCTGCAAAATACATATAAAAATACGGCATACACGAATGTGAGATTATCAACCGTCCCGTTTCGGGCAATATTTCCTGTAAGTGCGGCACAACAAGATTAAGTGCCATAGACAGTATCATTACAAATATCCATACCCACAGTTTTCGATTTTTTAAAAATCTGTATATTATCGCAGTAATAATGTAAAACTGGACTGTAAATATCATTGTCCAAAGATTTGCTTGAAAATTCCCTATTCCGAAATTACTTATAAAATCCGGTTGCGGCAAATCCCGTATAAAAACAAGCTGTCCAAGAAACCACGTCACAAAAGTCTTGTTCAGCACAAATCCGCAAAAAGCCGCCGCCACAATCACTCCGACAATTATACACACCCACAGCGACGGAATTATTCTAAGCACACGTTTTTTCAAAAACTCCCATGTGTTTTTACTTCTCTCCATAGATGCCGGAACCAAAAAACCGCTTATGCAAAACAACACAACGACACCGTTCCACCAATCGAATACAGGCGACACTTCCTGTAATCTTATATGTCTGAATATGTGCAGAGTCATAACGTAAAACGCACTGTACAGTCTAAGCACATCAAAACAGTTGTTCGCAAAATCAAATTTAATCTGTTCTTTTACCTTGTTCATCACTTCACCCCAATACTTTTTGTCGTATATTCTTATTATATGTCATAAAATATTATTAGTCAAGTGAACAAAATAATACAGCAATTTTAAAATGAAAGTTGTGATTTAAAGAGTATTAATGAGAAATAAAGAGAAAATAAGAGATTGTTATTTGATTTATTAAAAATTTTTCAAAAAGTGTTGACAATGAGCAAAAAACATAGTAAAATAGCCGTTGTGAGTTAAAGAAGTAAGCTTTAACATGAATAGATTAAGTATAGGAGGACACAACTATGAATTCAAGCTATTTGCAAAAGCCACAAGACGTAGAAAGAAAGTGGTATGTTGTTGATGCAGCTGACAAGCCACTTGGTCGTGTTGCTGCAACAGTTGCAAGCATTTTAAGAGGTAAGCACTTACCTACATTTACACCAAACGTAGATTGCGGTGACCACGTTATCGTTATCAATGCTGATAAGATTATCCTTACAGGTAATAAGCTTAACCAAAAGGTTCGTTACTACCACACAGGCTGGGTAGGCGGAATTAAGGAAATCCACTACAACAAGCTTATGGCAGAAGAACCTGAAAAGGCTGTTATGTACGCTGTAAACGGTATGCTTCCAAACAACACAATCGGAAGAAAAGCTCTTACAAGACTTCGTGTTTACAAGGGTACAGAACATGATCATCAAGCACAAAATCCAATCGCTTGGACAGGCGAAATAAAGTAAGGAGGACAATATAAATGGCTAAAGAACAATACTACGGTACAGGTAGAAGAAAATCTTCTGTTGCAAGAGTTCGTCTTGTTCCGGGCAACGGAAAAATCACAATAAACGGCAGAACAATCGATGAATACTTTGGTCTTGATACACTAAAGCTTATCGTTCGTCAGCCACTTGAACTTACAAAGACAACAGATAAGTTCGATGTAATTGCAAAAGTTGAAGGCGGTGGTTTCACAGGTCAAGCCGGTGCAATCCGTCACGGTATCTCAAGAGCACTTCTTGAAGTTGATACAGAAGCTTACAGAGCAGACCTTAAGTCAGCAGGCTTCCTTACAAGAGACTCAAGAATGAAGGAAAGAAAGAAGTACGGTCTAAAAGCCGCTCGTCGTGCTCCACAGTTCTCAAAAAGATAAGTTTTTTATCAAACAAATCCCACAATCATGCCGATTGTGGGATTTATTTTTTGTCTTTTACCGCAATTTTGCCACAAATAATTGTGGTAATCAGTAATATATCGTTTCACACAAGAGTAATTTGTATAATCCTTGCTCTTAGCATATTTTTTCAACCAGATTCATGATACCACCTTGATTTTGTTTCTTATAAATACAATATAAATTAAATCATCCAAATAGGTACAATATAATTGTCGCTATCAACTGCGGAAAGAGTTTCTTTCATACAAATAATTGCACCTTTACCTCTTGGAACAGATGCTTTATCTAATAATTTAAACGGTTTTATAAGTTCGGTTCCGGGACTGGCAGTTCTTTTTATTTCAATAGGATGAAGCATACCGTCACTTTCAATTACAAGGTCAATTTCATTACTATTTGTATCACGGTAATACCATATAAGGCATTCTTTTGCATTGTTGTTATACGTTTTGATAATCTCTGACACAACGTAATTTTCAAGTATTGCACCATTAATTGCACCGTTTGCTAAAATCTCCGGAGATGAATATCTTGTAAGATATGCAACAAGTCCGGTGTCAAAGAAATACATTTTAGGAGTTTTTATTGTTCTCTTTAACAAGTTATTTGAATAAGGACGTAAAAAAAATACAATATCAGATTTTTCAAGAATCTTTAGCCAACGCTTTGCCGTATCGTTAGAAATCCCAACATCTCTAGCAATATCTGACACATTGAGCATTTGACCTGCTCTACAAGCAGCAGAACGAATAAAATCGCTAAATATCATTGTATCATCAATATCAGCTATCTCTTTTACATCTCTCTCTATATAAGTTTGAATATAACTGCTATAAAACAGATCTCTGTCTGTGTATTTTCCACTTATATGTCCGGGCAAAGAGCCACTCCATATACGTCTGTATATTTCGTTAAGATCAGCCGGTTTATTTATTTTACTACGTTTCTTTAATTTATCTAAATCAATAGAAAATGGTTCTGTTTTATCATTCCCATAGATTTCATGTTGTGAAAGTGAAGGCATGTGAATAATAGCAATTCTTCCGGCCAGAGATTCTTGCGCCAGTTCCATGAGCTTAAATGGTTGAGAACCTGTGAGCCAAAATGAACCGGGGGCAGCACCTTTGTCTATTGCCATTTTTATATAAGAAAACAGTTCAGGCGCATATTGAACTTCATCTATCAAAATAGGTAATGAGTGCATTTGCAAAAAAAGTGCCGGATCCTTTGATGCTAATTTTCTTTCTTCTATATCATCCAACAAAACTTCTTCACGATTATCATCCATTAATCGCTTTAGTACAGTGGATTTACCAACTTGCCTTGCACCTGTTATCAAAATACAAGCATATTCTTTAGAAGCGGATTTAATTTTTTCCTCTAAGTCACGATTTATATATGTCATGGATATTCTCCTCTCATATTTTAATCCTATTATATTATATATCAATCACGCATCATTGTCAATGTTAATTCAAGATTGCATCGTAAATTAACCTAAAACATTCGTCGATTGTTTCTATTCAAAAAAATTACGTTTTATATTTTTGTCTTGGTGGTACATAGCTCTCATCATAATAACAAATACTATAACTACTATTATCTATCATCTCATAATTTTACTCTGCATAAACAAATTTTCTAATATTATTTTTTAATAATTAAGTATCTTCAAAATCTTCCATAACATCACCATAAAATATTATAGATATAATATACATCTATTTATTAACATTATATCACATAATATTAATAAAATAAATCCAATAATTAAAAATTGTATTTTTAACTTATATGCTATACTCATTTAGGAGTCACTCTCTTAACCACTAATTTCTTTTTTCCACGAATACTAATGTGTTATATTTTAAGAGAGTAAACTCCTTTTTACTTATTTAATATAATCTATTACATAGGCTTATAAATGTATCAAACTTATAAGTTACAACGTTTTATTTTTTTCAAATAAGGCTCCCGAAACAGTCTTAGCCATACGAATTCTAACTTCTGCATACATATGAGCATATACTCTTGATGTAATATCTGAACTTGCATGTCCTAAATGTGCAGATATATTTTCAATGTCTTCTCCGGCATATAATAAAACAGCTGCGTTTGTATGTCTCAAACCGTGTATACACGAAGCTTCGGTTTTTCCTGCTGTACTGCCTGATTGCCCTGTATCACGATTACGTCAGCCATATCATTCTCTCCTTTCTGTTTTTTCAAGTATACACTACCACAATCATCTCCTTATATCCAGACCAAATACCAACAAAAGATCGTTATTGGGTATTCAGTTGTCAAAGTGCAGTGAGAGGCTATATTTCCCCCTCACTTTAATATATAGAGGACTTTTTCATCACTTTTGCAACTATTTTTTACCATTTTTATATATCTTTTTTTAATCTGCCTAATAACTTATGTTTTTTCTTATTCACCGCATTTTGTGAAATACCAAGTATTGATGCGGTTTCACGCTCTGATTTTGTCTGTGAATACAGTAAATCTATGAGCAGTAATTCCTCTGCTGAAAGTTTACTAAGTGCGCATTGTAATTTTTCAAGCATAATGTTATGTACCGTTTCTTCCTCGACATTTATTTGATTATCGGCAATGAAGCTTTCTCCTGACATTCCATCCACTCCTAAAGCGTCAAGAGATAATATAACCGCTTCCTGCTCCTGTTTCTTTAAATAATCATGTCTGTCCTGTTCCCTTCTGTATTCATAATATTGTTTCTCCGAAACCTCATACAGATGTCCATTCATTTTCCAATAATATTTCTTCGACATAATGATGCCCTCCAATTCAATTTTGTTAGATTTTCAAATTGAATTGCATCACTACGGATATCTTATATATACCAAATGCCAATGTTCTATCCAAAAACTGATTACTTCCCAAAAAACAAAGGCATTATGCTGTTTATCTGCTGTTCTCCAAGTTTTTGATATGATTTCACAGCAACACAGGCTTTCTTCCGCATTGCATGAAAATTTGCAGTCGGGATTAAAAAAATTTGCTTGCTTTGTGTGTTTGATGTATAAAAAGAGAAAAGCGATATATTATGTGTCAATAAGTCGCATAATATATCACTTTTGGCTTGTTTTTCTGTTAAGTTGGCATTTTTCGCACTAAAGGGTAGATGAGCTGAGTATGTTAAAACTCTTTTTTTAGCACACTCAGCTCATATCTTATATTTATTAAATTGTATCCGGCTCGTAGTTTAAAATTGCCAGCCATAAACATTATAAATAAATATACTTCCTCATCCATTACTCTCAAATACCATAGCTGTCTATGGATTTTACATCTGTACCTCAATAACCTCTTTGTATCTAAACCGCTACTGTGCCACACTCAATGCCGCGCCTATAATTCCGGCATCATTGAATAGCGTAGCGGCTTCTATTTTTGTTTTCTCTCGGTATTTGTTATAATCGCCTGCATAGACATACTCCCTAAGCGGATTGAGCAGATAATCACCTTCTTTGGATATGCCGCCGCCAATCAGGATTTTACTCGGTTGAAAAATATTCAGTATAGAAATCAATCCCATTCCTACATATCGGATATACTGCTCTACTACTGCCGTAGCTGCCCTATCGCCCATTTTTGCACAATCAAAGGCGGTTCTTCCTGACACCTCACCGTTCTCCTGTACCCATTTGTGCATCATAGAACTGATGTCAGACTGCATTGCACGCTTAGTCTGACGTATCAAAGCCGTAACAGATGCGTATGCTTCCCAACAACCTTTATTTCCGCAGGAGCATTCTTCCTCTCCCTCGGCATTGATTATGATGTGTCCAAGCTCACCGCCTGCACAGTTAAAGCCTCTGTATGGCTTACCGTCTATGATAACTCCGCCACCGACACCTGTTCCGAGCGTAATCAGAACAAAGCTGTCGGCATTATCACCGTTTACCGCATATTCTCCCAATGCCGCCGCATTTGCGTCATTCTCTAAATTGATACGCTTACCGAGCCTTTTTTCAAGCATTGCCCTTAATTCAGTGTTTTTCATTTTAAGATTACATGAATAAGCAATAACTCCACTTTTATTATCAACTGTTCCCGGACAGCCGATACCGACAGCTTTAATATCGGCTATTGAACAGTTTGCACCGTCTACTATGTCAACACACAAATCCGCCATATCCTCGACTATTTCCTCAATCGGTCTTTGAGCCAAGGTTGGAACCGACGATTTATATATAATCTTTCCCGATTCGTCTACTACACCTGCGGCAATGTTTGTGCCGCCTAAGTCTATTCCTATATACATTTTATCTACTCCTCCTTTATATTACTCATCACAGAATACACGGTATTTAACACATCTTTTTTAGGGATGGTGTGCCATATTTTACATAAGTGGTAACAAATAGAATCCGTATATTCTGAAATCAATAATACACATCACTAATATATCGCTCATCGCAGAATACATGGGTTTATATAATAAGAGGGAGAGAGAGTCTTATTGGGGTAACAAGAACTTCCGTATATTCTGAGATCAGCGATATATCTTTATAAAATCACCTCTGCCTCTATACAATATAGACGGCAGAGGCACAATTACTGTTTTTTATTTATTTACGAAAATGCAGGACACCTTGGCTGCATATCCAAAAGGCTATTCCACATAAACACCTTAATATCTACATATTCGCCGCCAAAAGCATTCGGAACGCTTATGTTTTCACCAGCCGCATTTGTCTTAACGTCTGATATATCCTTGATTGTCGCCTTTACAAGATGACCATTAGCTGTATATGTAGCAACTATGAGATATGCGCTGCCTTCAGTACGCTTTATTACATTTACAGTGCTGTCCGTTGTGTTAACTCCCTTAATCTCATAATCGTCAGTCTGGATTTCCTCCCAGTGCGCATAAAGAGTTGTACCGTTTAAATCTGTAACATTTTCAGGTGTTATTGTCTCTATCTTTTTGCCGCCATTCTCCTCTGTATACCAACCCTTGAACTCATGTCCTTCTTTTTCAGGTGTTGTAAGTTCGGGCAGACCCTCTATTGTGCCGGTTATTTTAATGCTATTATCTTTGTCTTGCAGAGTGATTGTATATGTTACAGGCTCCCACTGCGCATAAAATGTCACAGAACCTTGAATTGCTGAAATGTTTGTATATGCATCATGCTTCGTTCCATATTTGTACAGTGTGTCATCTTCATTAACCTTCCAACCAATAAAGTTATATCCTGCACGCACAGGCTCTTGCTTCGGAATTGCTATCTGCTCTGTTGTTACCTGATCATACGTGGTATTGTCTTCCGGTTTGTTTGTAACATTTGTACCGTTAGGCATATATTCAACCGTAAATTTACCATTTTCTATCCAGTGCGCATATATTGTCATTTCTGTCTTGTCTTTAAATGTATCAAGCAGTTTTTCTACCGTATTGAAATAGGTATCTTTTACAACACTGCCTTCGCCGTTTGGCTGTGTGCGCCAATTTGCAAAAGTAAAGCCTGCCTTCGTCGGCTGTTTTGCTGGGAATTCAATCAAATCTTCAACAGTACCTGTGATAGTTTTTTCGTCCTCCGTGAAACCGTCACCGTCTTGCAAATCTAATTTCAACGTATATGTTATTGGTGTAATATTTACAGTTACCTTAACCGCCTTATTAGGCATTGTGAAGCTGTATTTACCCTCTGTTTCTGCAACAGCTTGGCTTTCTCCGCCTTCCGGCTGATATGTAACGCCTGATATGTCATATCCATTGGGAGCTGTCGCTGTAAATTCAACAGGATTGCCCTCCGTTGCAGTTTCAGGTGCTGTGATTGTACCCTTTAAGCCTTCGGGAATAACTCCCTCTGACACAAATTCTGATGTGATACTGCTTGTAATTTTTTCCTTTTCTGTTACAGTTGCCTTGAAGGTAATCGGGTTATATGCTCCGCCCGCTGTCTTTGGAACAAAACGGAAAGTATGCACTCCTTCACCAAGAGTCTCGGTCGGGATTTGAAGCGTAGCCGTGCTATCAACTGCGGTAATAGTATAATTAGTGATTTCTGTGTTTGTTTCACCGATAATCTCGTACAGCTTGTTTGCTTCTTTCCATACGTCGGTATAATCGCTTATCGTAATTTCTATGTTCTTGCCCTGTGGCGTATTACTAGCGCTAGATAGGCTTGGCTGTATCTGGTCAACAACAGTCTTATAGAATTTACTGAACATTGTCGCGCCTTTTGTAGTAGCACGCATATTGTAAATTCCTACAGACTGATTTGCTCTTGGACGGAACTGAATGGTTGCTGTACCGTCATCGCCTATTGTTTTTTCGTCAATAAACTGTATCTTTTCCTTGCTTATTGCTTCGCCCTCCTCAAGATTTTGATTTGCAAGGAAGCTCATTGTTTTGCCTTCCGCATTATCCCCTTCAAGCTTAAGCTTAATTTTCAAAAGCGTCGACTGAGAAATGCGGAGCATTCCTTCCTCGTCAGCGGCGCTTTCTTTTAATGACTCCGGCGCCACAGTTGCTTCCGGTTCATTTGCAACCGTCGTTGTCACCTCTGCGGCAGTAATACTGCCCACATCAGCAAATGCCGGTACGGTTAATGCTCCCGCAAGCATTAAGGCTAAAATTCCTGATAATACTTTTTTCATTTTTTACTCCTCCTCTTGATTATCTTTATTAAAATCCAACGATACACTATCGCCGTTATTTTCTATGTTTAGTGCGTCCCCGAATATCGCCTGTACTGTTGACAATGTAACATAGGTTCTGTCATTTACAAGCTCCGCCTTTGGTAAATCCGTATGCAGTTTTGCGTTAACGTAAATATTACCGCTGCTCATATCAAAATACGTGCTTGTATACGGATAAAACAAAGATACCGTTTTAGTATCGCCGTCCCAGCAAATCTCCGCTCCGACAGCTTCGGCAAGCGGTCTTATCGGTATCATAAGCTCGTCTTTTAAACATGGCGGTGCGTCTGTTTCCCTTTCTTCACCGTTTATGTATACAGCTGAAATATCCTTTTTAAATTCTATCTTATCTTGTGTTTCAAGCGGTTCAAAATTGGGGAACACATTGTAGCCGCCGACATATGTATCTATCCCCTCCGCACTCATTCCTGACAGACTGAAGTTCTCTTTGTCAAGAGTAATTAGATTTACACTTCCCGCAAGAAACCGTAGAGGATAATAATCGTCTGAGTTCCACAACGCATCGGGATTTTTCGGAATAAGCGTGAAGTAGAACAGCGGTCCGTCGCGCAGCACCACATTGTTTTCACCGCTAAAATCAACATAGCTTACCGATACAATATCACCGTTTACAGATGCTTCTATAATATCCGTATCCTGCACAAGCATTGTTTCATTTGTTCCTAAAAGCGGTCTGCCGCTTTCATCAGTTTTGAGTGTGAATTGCTCCGTATTGTATGCAAATTGAAACTCACATCCGCATAATCCATCGTTATCCTGCGGCAGATTTTTTGTGTAAATCGGGACAATTATTTCATTCGCTTCGTTCATGCTTTGCGGCGCAAAAAACACGCATGAGTTTTCTGCCGCCAATGCAGTTATCGGCATACTAATGATCACCGCAATTAAAGCCATACATAATTTTTTTATCATTGTTATAACCTCCGTTTTATTACAATATATCGCTCATCACAGAATACACGGTATAAATAAGAGGGAGAGAGTGGCTTATTATGGGGGTATTCACAATAATCCGTATATTCTGAGATCAGCGGTATATTATTTACTATATATTATATATTACCTTTATATCGAAACATAAAATACAACGCTCAATCTTGATCATTCGCATATGGGTCGTAATACCCTGCGTCCTTTCCGTTTATCGTAACAGGATAAACATACGCGCAGGAGGCGCTTCCGTCCGGATTAAACATACTTAATGTTCCCCTGTATGACGCTTCTGCTTTTTTCATATACTCATTATTTCTCGTAAGCCTCGCATAATCATAATAAACATTTGCGGTAAGCGAGCTCCAATAATGAGGAAAGGTATCGCCGTACATTCTTTTTTTACCGATGCCGAAGCTGTTGCAAATGCTGACATACAAAGTATTCGTAAATGTTTTGAAGTCAAAGGTCACAGATGCGCTCAAGGTCATTGTATCAGAAAGCTCTTAAGAATTATCTATCATCTCTTAACCACTGGTCAACAATTCAATCCGGAACTTCTGGTATAACCCATAAAATCACCTTTTGTAATTCACCTTCCACTGAGGGGTTATTTGTCGTGCCACAAAATCTACAATTATTTATATATTTTCAATGTTCATACCACGCTAACTAAATTTTATGTTTTTTCAAAAAACACTTGATTTTTATATAGTTAGCCCAATACTATATGACGAAAATGCGATTTCCAAGAGCGCACTTCGTAAATCGTCATCTATATCCATTGCCATTATCTCCATAGCGAATTTTTCTATGCTGTGTTCGTCTAAAAGTCTGTAGATCTTCTCTTTCATATCATAGCTATACTGCGCTTTCAGCAATAAATCAAAGATTTCAGATTTGTAATCATTGCCTGAAATTTTTACTTCGTCATTAAATTGTACAGCTATTTCACCGTTTACATTTTCTGTTTCAACAAACATGCTGCCGTTACGATAATGCTTCTTAAATATCTTTTCCTTACCGTCCTCGGTTACTGTTATGTCACAATCCTCGATTTTTCTGAATTCCATTATGTATCTTCGGTCTTTTACAAAAAGGCTTTCATCTCCGTCAGGCTTTGAAACAGTAAATTTTTTGCCCCATTCAAGCTGCATTTTTGTGACAACACAAGCTCCGTTTTCATATTCATTCGTGCAGCCGTCGTCCTCGTACATTTCAAAGGTATTGTCCGCGCCGGGAAAAATAACTACATTGAGCGTTTTCGGATTGCTTATATCATTTACCGATTCCGTTACTGCCATCGGAATAATTCCGCCTGCCTTTACAAGCACCGGAATGGTATCAATATTTCTGTGCATGATATGTCTGCCACCCTTATATGAATGCGATGTGAATAAATCAAACCACATTCCGTCCGGAAGGTATACGTTTACACTGCCTCTCAGTGTTACCTCGCTCATAGGCGATGTAATCGGCGCAACTATCATTTCCGAACCAAACCAGTATTCATTTTGATTATATTCATAAGCCAAATCATCCGTAGAATAGTAATAGAGTGGCAGCATAAGCGGCAGACCTTCCTTATACGCGCGGTAGTTCATTGTGTAAAGATACGGTATCAATCTATGACGAAGCCGCAGAAAATCCGACATTGCCGATTCGGCTTCCTTATTATAAAGCCATACCTCTTTAGACTGAAAGTCATTGTTTGTGCTATGCAGACGCATAATTGGAGAAAATACTCCAAACTGAACCCATCTGGTTACACGCTCATCATTTCTGTCACCGTAGATATGACCGCCTATATCATGACTCCACCAGTTATAGCCAATATTTGATGCATTTGCCGTAAAATACGGCTGAAATTCAAGACTGCCCCAAGTGCAGAGAGTATCACCGGAAAAACCGATAGGATATCTGTGACTTCCCGCTCCTGAATATCTTGAAAAAATCATAGCACGTTTGCCTGTTTTCTTCATATCAAGATAATGATAATGGTTAAGCATCCACAGCGGGTCAAGTCCTTTTATGCGCGTTGTGTTTCCCTGCTGCCAGTCCATCCACCAGAAGGATACTCCTTCTTCCTCCATAGGGTTTAATATTTCCTCAAAGTATGCTTCTAAAAAGTCAGGATTCGTTGCATCAAATGCCACACGCTCGCCATTTTTAACATCAACACCCATGCGTGCAGCTATCGCTTCATATGCCTTTTCATGTTTTGCTATTCCCTCTGCGGGATGCAAATTCAATGTTACCTCCATACCCTCGTTATGGAGAAAATCCAAAAATGCTTTATGGTCGGGGAACAGTTCATCATCCCATGTAAATCCTGTCCAGCCTGAGCCGCATTCAGGAGGTATTTTTGTAGTGTGCCAATCCATATCAATAACTGCAACAGAAAACGGCAAATCTTTTTCTTTGAATTTCAGCATGAGATTTTCATATTCCTGCTGCGTATACTTATAGTATCTGCTCCACCAGTTACCAAGCGCATATCGTGGAATCATTGGTGGATTACCTGTTAATTTATAATAATCGCGAAGCGCATCAAGATGGTTCGTTTTATACGCAAAAAGATAAACGTCTGTCGCTTCATTGCGAGGCTCTATCCAGCCATCATCCGTTAATATAAGGGAATGGCTGTCGTCAAGCGATACTATGCCGCGTCTTGACATTATTCCGTCCTCCAGAGGGCATGCTCCGTCTGCACCGTCCAAAGTACGCGCTGTTCCTTTAAGATTGTCCGCATCCATACCGAAATGCCACGGCTGAAATGATGTACCGTTTTTGCCTCCCAAAATAGCAGATAAACTATTTTGGGAAAACTCTCCGCCGCAGTATGTAAGCTCTAAACACTCGGTTTTTATCGTGATTGAGCCATCTTTTTCAATAACTGTAAATTCGGGCGTGTCAAAATCGCGATTAACAACCACCTGTGTTGCCCTGTTCTCAAAAATTCCGTCAGCATTATATTCCATTCTTATCAGGGCTGGCGTAAGTACGGTAAAACGCCAGTCTTTACCCTGCACCACAGACTCCGCCCTACAGTTTCCCGTTGTTTTGTATTGATACTCTTTTTTCATATGAATTACTCCTTTCAAATTTATCCAAGCTCACTTCCCTGTATTGTTTTAATATATATAATTTTATTCAAATAATGTAATGGGTATAAACATAGTGCCGACACTTCCATTCGCTTTTAATTCCAACATGAAATCATTACGCCCATGCTTCATTGTATGAGGGTATAACAAATTCCGCATAGTTAATCGCAGAACCGCCATGCGCCTGATCTAAAAATATTGCCGTTTCCCTGCACGGAGATACATCCCATTCTTCAGGCATCAAATGCCATTTTACAGTAACCCAGCGCTGACGGCGAAGTTTATTGATTATCGTAAGAGATATCTTTTTCTCCTCTTCCGATTTAATATGTATGCCGCCGTTATATTTTACAATTTCATCAAATATTACCCCTTGTTTTTTACACTCAGCACATGGTTTTTAATCTCATCACGGAAGGTAGTACGAGCATATATCCCCAGCTTTATATCTTGTCCCTTGAGCTGCTCTCCACTGTTCATTATCAATTCTGTTCCACATAAAGTAAATTGCTCCGTATTGTATGCAAATTGAAATTCACATCCGCATAGTCCATCGTTATTCTGCGCTAGCTTTTTCGTATAAACCGGAACAATAATCTCGTTTGTCTCGTTCATACTCTGCGGTGCAAAGAATATACACGAATTTTCTTCTGCCAATGCCAGCACAGGCATACAAACTAATTACGATAGCACTATCACACATAATCTTTTTATCATTTTCTATACATCCGTTTCATCACTAATATATTGTTCATCACAGAATACACGGTATAAATAAGAGGGAGAGAGGGTCTTATTCGGGTAACAAGTTGCCGTATATTCTGACATCAGCAATATATTATTAAAATTTTACTATGTACTTTTTAATATTGTTTTAAACAGCTCAAAAGCAAATAACCAGTGCATACTTTCAGTTGGATGATTTATTTTATTTGACAAAAGTTTTACTGTGTCAATGCCGATTTGCTCCATATCCTTCCATATTTTATAGCAATCACACACCATAATTTTATATTTGTCGCATATCTGACGCGCACATTCCATATATTCATCCATTACTCCATTATTTTGCCGTTTTGCCGTTTCTTCCATCAGTGCTATCATTTCAGCGTTCGTTTCAAATTCATAAACACGGCTATTAGTCATATTGGGTGTCATAAATATAGTTTGTATCCCATAAAGCTTTTCAAATATTTTTTCCAAAGAGTCTTTATATTCTTTTATTCCGTCTATATCCTTCGTACTATCGTTAAGTCCAAAGCATACTATAACCATATCAGGCTTATGACAAAGCATTTCATCTATGCGAGCCAGTCCCATAGTCGCTGTATCACCGCTTATTCCGTAATTGAGTATATTTACTGATGTGTCTTTAATACAATATTCAAAAATTTGCTGAAGCTTTTTTGAATATGCTTCCCATGGTCTGTAAACAGGCTCAAACGTTTTTCCCTCAGCCACACGCAATTCAAAACACCCCTGCGTCACGCTATCGCCAAAAAAAGCAATAGTAACTGGTTTCTTGTTTTTTATTTTGTCCGCCAGCTTATTCATAGACTCATCTCCTTATTATTATCATTCCGCTTACAGGCACATTAAATTTTTTCAATGTATTTCTCAAAAGCGTACCTTTTTCAATAATTTTACCTCTGCAATTCAAAATATCATATGTTCCATCTATATTCTCTGCATTGATATAAAGCGCATCTTTTTGCGCGGCATTTACATATACTGCTTCATCAATTCCGCTTTCTATATTCCATACCACACCCGAAAAATCAACCGCAACAGCACGATTGCCTTTTTGGGCATATGCCATTGAATACAGCATTTCGGGCTGATATACATGTAAAGATCCCTCTAAAAGAACATCACAGTATCTATCGCAGAAGCTTAAATAAAATTTAAGCATCTCCATATGTTCAGCCGGTATATCATTAAGCTTAACCGAAATCTGAGGCACGCTGAACAATACGTTTGTTATCTGCCTTGCCGCATTCTCCGCGCTCCCCGACATATCCCACATCAGCATATCGCTATGCACAACACCGCACCCTGACATCATCCTCAAATCAAGAGTTCTCATTCTGTTTGTCAAAGCATCATACGGACAGTCGCTTGCTCTGAGCATATTGCCGTAAGTCTGCATAAGCGGTCCTATATAATTCTGACGAAACTCTATCAATATGTCAGGTTTTATCGCTCTTAACCTTTTCAATATATCGCCAAGCAACTTTTCTATTGCATCCTCAAGCTGTTCTGTATCCATTTCTGAATTGTATTCATTTGAAGATTCCGTCATACGCAAGGAATCTATAAAATCAAGCTTAAATCCGTCTATTCCCCATTCTCTAACTGCATTTTCGTATATACCCGTCAGGTAATCTCGTACCTCACGATACCTTGGGTCAAGCACGCAATAATCATTATCGGCGCTGTCAAGAAATTTGCCTTTAAATTTATTCCATGCCTCGGAGTATTTACCCACAAACGGAACACTGTACCACAGGATAAATTTCATTCCCGTACTATGTACTGCGTCTACAAAGGCTTTCATATCTCCTATTCGTTTTATCGCGGGCTTCCAATCACCACAATAAGCATATCCGCGTTCGCTATTGTCCGTCTGCCATCCGTCGTCTACAATCACCGCGCGCATACCGAGCTCATATGCTTTTTTACATTCGGCAACAACCGCTTCTGTGTCTATGTTCTGATGGTAACTGTACCATGTGGAATACATAGGATGTTTTGCTATGTCCGGAACGCTCATATCCGGCAAATCACCTGATTTCCGCCACCACTCTGAAACATCACGCATTATGTCATAAATACGAATATTCCGCATATCAAGCCTTATAATAGTTTCATACGAGCTTCGCTTAGCCGTCATACAGGTGAAAAATTCTATATCCATCTCAATAGCTGCATTTTCCTCGCACACCCCACATTTTATCGAGACGGGAGTTTTAAAGTCCGCTATTGCACAAGTCATGCTGTTAATACCATCAGCTCCGTATAAGCACTGCACAGGTGCGCCGAATGCCGCGCTTGATTTACATTCTGCCTTGCTCCAGTCAAATCGTATATTCCTTATGTATTCGGCAGTCGGACTCCATTGCGCAAAAACATTCTCGGATTTTACATAAAATTTAATTACAACAGGTTCAGGATTTATTTTTTCCTTAAAATCCAGCCTCAATTTTAGTAGCTTAATATTTGCTTCATTACTTATATCGCCAAGCTCATAATCATATTGCGTGTAAATCTTAATGGTATTTTCATATAATGACATACTTATATCTGCTCCTTAATGATAAATTTATTCTCCCCTGTGCGGAGTTTTTGTCCGTTGTAAGTTGCATTTACATTTTGAGGAACCTCAACACATAAATTTACAGCTCCATTTTCCCGTTTCCATTCCACGGTAATTCTGCCGTATTCAGTGCTATAATAACCGCGAACATAACTTAATTCTTTTACATAATATGGTTTTATATCAATCCTATAACCGTTTGTATTGTCAGGCTGTATTCCTATAATATCTGTCATAAGCCATGCCATAAAGTGCGAATACATATGATGGTTTTTGGACTCTGTCATATTCCACCTTTCATACAATGTTGTTGCGCCGTTATTCAGCCAGTTGATATATGACGGAAATCCCTCGGCAGTGATTATCTTATACGCATATTCCTGCAAACCGCACTTGCTCAAAGCCCTGTATAAATATCTCAGTCCGACCATTCCGCAGTCGTGATGAAAATTCTTCTGTTCTACAAGCTCTTTTAACTGTTTTTTCAACAGTTCAAAATCATCGTATATATCAAAATATATAAGCATTGCAGCCGCTGTCTGCTTATTAACGCTGCACCTTCCGTTTGTCAGGTATTTTTCCTTTACCCGCCTGACTGCATATTGCTCTTTTAGCTTAATTTCATCTGTATTCATACCGTCAAGCTCCTGTGCAAGCAGCAATATTCGTATAAACTTTATTTTTAGCAGGGCGTTTATAAATACTGAATCGACCTTATCATCATTATCGGGAGCCGCCCAGTCGTCAAGACCGAAATTAAGGTTCCCGTCCTTATCCTCTTGCGTGTCCAGATAGTCCAAATATCTTTTAAAATACGGTATGCTGTCTGTAAGAGGCTTTTTATTTCCCGTGTGTAAATACAGTCTGTACGGTATCTCAAACAAAACACCGTCCGATACAGGTCCGTTACCCCAATGATAGCCCCAGCCTGCCGTCGGAATAATACCGGGCAGAGCGCCGTTCTCACGCATGGCGTCATGAATATCTGTAAGCCATTTTTCAAATACTCGCTCTGTTTCAAAATTTATAAGCATCTGCTCAGTCGACGACTGTGCGTCGTTTGCCCAGCCGAGCTTTTCACGCGTAGGGCAGTCTGTAGGCATATAAAACAGATTTGACAGCGTTGCATTTTGTCCCGCTTTAAAAAGCTTGTTTATCCTCTCGTCAGAACACTCAAATCCCGTTCTCGTTTTTACAGCCTGATGAACAAACACTCCCGATACGTCATTTAAGGACGGATTTTTTATTCCGCTTATTTCTATATACCTAAAACCATGATAAACAAATATCGGCGACCACACAAAGTCCTTACCGCAGCAAATAAATTCATCGGTCTGAAACGGTGATGACGGATAGTATTTTTCCATATCATTAAGCTGAAGCGAATAATCCTCATTTATTTCCTCCGCATATCTAATAATGATTTTATCACCGCCGGTTTGATTTGTATGAAGCCGTATGTAACCTGAGATATTTTGTCCTATATCAAAAACATACTTATCGTCTCCCGACTTATACATTGCTTTTGCAGGCAAAACTCCACATTCCCTTATCGGTTCACATTCGCAAGGTCTGAAAGCTCCTTTAGGCGGAGTATTATCCTCTGCCGCCGCACTCCATTTGCTGTCGTCAAAATTATATTCTGTCCAGTTCTCAGCATACAGACGTGAATCAAAATGCTCGCCGCACCGAAGCTGATTATATGTAGTGGGAGAATCTATACTGCATTTACATGTACTATCACTTTTAACCGCTGTGCTTCCGTTAACGTCAAGCCGCATAATGAATTTAGGATTGTCACGCCATTTTGCTTTATCATAGTCCCAAGCCGATTCAATCCCCTCGTTATACCATCCGCAGCCGCAGATTACCGCAAGGATATTTTCTCCCTTATTAAGCAGATTTGTAACGTCATATGTATTGTACCAAAGTGTTTTGGAATAATTACTCACAGGCGCAGTAAACAAATCCTGAGTTATTTTTTTGCCGTTCAGCCACACATAGGCATAACCAAGACCACATATGTTAAGCTTTGCTGATTTTACTGTTTCTGATAAAACAAACTTTTTTCTGAACATCGGAGCGTAAAATTTGTTTTTATCAAAAGGAATATCAGGCTTTATAAAAGATATTTTTTCAAACATATTTAATCCTCTTTGTCAAGCAGTTCAAGCGGATAATCCCCCAAACGCTCCACTTCAAAATTATTCGCCTTAAACTTTTCATAATCAAATTCATTAAGCTCGTCAATCGCCAGCTTATGAAATTCATAAAAATTCGGCCACCATTCATATCCGTCGCCCAGATTGTGATTTAAAAATGCGTCCGCTATATCCTTTCCCATCTGCGGTGCGACATAAAAAGCTCCCATTGCAAGCACATTTACTCCATTCCCCGTAATTGCGCGAAGCGCCGCCGGTACACTTTCAACCACGCCGGCATGAACGCCCGGACATTTGCTTGCCGCAATATGTATACCCATTCCAGTGCCGCAGAAAATCAGCGCTCTTTCAAATTCGCCTTCTGAAATTTTCGCGCCGACCTTTAAACCGATACGGTGAAACATTTCCGGTTCTTTTTCATCCGCTGATTTTACTCCGATATCAGTAACCGTCCATCCTTTTTTTCTAAGATGCTCCGCTACTACTTCTTTAAGAGGAAAGCCCGCAAAATCCGCACCTACAAGTACCTGCTTATCCTTTACTGTTTTCATTTTTTCGTCCTCCCTAAACTTTTTTTATTTTTGATATTTCATTCTGTATTCTCGCGGGGTAATTCCCACATTTCGCTTGAACACTACCGAAAAGTAATTTGCATCCTCGTATGCAACCTGCTCGGCAATTTCTGAAATTGTATAATTAGTGTTTGCAAGCAGTTTTTTTGCTTTTTCAAGACGCTTATTAGTTACATATTCTATAAATCCCTGTCCTATATAATTTTTAAATAGTTTGCTTAAATACTTTTGTTCCAGATAAAAATGTCCGGCTAAAAATTTCAATGAAATGTTTTTACAATAATGCGAATCAACATATTTAACTATATCCTTTATTTTTGACTCCCCATTCAATTCTATTTTGTCATCTACACGGCAAAAATCACACAAATCCACAAGTAAATCTCTTACTGAAAAATTAAAGTTATCTTTATTATTCAGTTTGTCATTAAGTTCTTGTATTAAATTCTCCACATACTGTGTTAAATGATTGTTTTTGTTAATAATATCCTGTATTCCGCTTAAAAGCTTTTCTGTCCATACAGTAATATCCGAAAAAACTATCTTTTCTTGTCTGAAGCGCATATAACTACGTCGTATCTCAATCTTTGCCGTATCTATATCATTACTTTCCAGCATCATTATGATATTGTTATATACATCGTTATAATACTCGCTGATATAATGTGTTACGGTATCGCAATACTCCTGTATAAAATTTTTTTCACGAATTGTGGAATTAAGAGCTGTTCTTGCATTGAAATATACTTCTGAAAATTTCATATTATGGTTTCCATATGCAAATCCTACGCAAAATGCTTTGGACAGTTCTGCTTTCAGACTATCAAAACTTTTAATTTTATCTGCTGTGATAAGCATAAGTTCTTTACGATTTATAAACAAGGTGTACACATCACCTATGCCCTTATTTACTTTTTCATAAATTTTCATTTTTTCATCAAAATCTGAAACGAAATCTGCCTTGCTTTTCATTATATACAGATAATAATCTTTAAAATCTATTAGTCCTTCTGTCGAAATATCTTCATTAATTAACATATCAAGCATATATTCATTTTTGCCTATCTTTTCAACTAAATTGCTTCGTGTATTATGCTGTATATTCATAATACATTTAAGAACAGCCACTTCAAGGTCTGTCCTTGAAACAGGTTTTAATAAATATTGAGCCACACTTATATTTATAGCTCTTTGAGCATACTCAAATGACGCATAACCGCTTATTATAATTACTTCACATTTTATGTGCTTCAAAATTTCCTCTATCATTGTCAAGCCGTCAACATTTTGCATTTTAATATCAGTTATTATTATATCCGGCTTATATTTCATTGCTGATTGAATCCCTTCTGACGCACTGCAACACATATCGACAACTTCAATGTCAAAGTTTTTCCATTTCAAAAGCTGCCTTATTCCTTCACGCGCATTTTTTTCATCATCAACTATAATCAGTTTATACATGATATTTTCTTCCTTTTCTGCTTACAGTTTTATTTTAAATCTCCTTATACGGGATTTCTATCAGAACTTGTGTTGATTGGTCGGCTTCACTGAAAATATCCATAAATACATTTTCTTCTCCGTAAAATAAAATCAGACGCTTATATAAATTTTGTAATCCTATATGGTTATTACTGCAACCCTGATTCTTAATATTTTCTTTAATCTCTTTAAGTTTCTCTTTTGTTATTCCAACTCCGTTATCTGCTACATTGATAATAATTCGATTATCATGTTTTTGCGCTATAACTGTTATAAAACCATCCTTTCGCTCCATTGGCTCTATTCCGTGCTTTATGGCATTTTCAATTAAAGGCTGTAAAATAAATTTAACAACATGGCAATTCATAAGACTGTCATCTATATCAAATTCATACTCGAATTTATCTCCCATCCTCATATACCATATATCAAAATAGCTTTCCGCACATCTTACTTCATCAGCCAAGGCAACCGTTGTCTCTTGTGAAAGATTATATCTTAATATCCTTGAAAGACTTACAACGACGTTTTCTATTTTGTCGTTTTCTTTATTTATCGACATCATGCGCACAAGGTCAAGCGTATTATATAAGAAATGCGGATTGGTCTGGTTTTCATACGCCATAAGCTGAGCATCCTTAACCTGAATTTCCATTTGCATAATATGATTTACCTGCTCATCCAGCTTTTCAATCATTTTGTTAAATTCCTCGCCGAGCAGTCCAATCTCATCATCTCCTGAATATTCTACTCTGCTCGTCAAATTTCCGTGCCGGACATCCCCCATACACCTGAGCATTTCGCTTATAGGCTTGCCATGATGCTTATATATTTTATTTACAATCAGTATCAAAACAATTGAAAAACCTAAAGCCATTAACAAGAATTTTAATATAATCATATAAATTCCGTTGTTAATTGCAGTTTTATTCATTAAATAGCAATATGTCAAATTGAAATTATTTGACTTCTCATAATACAACTGATATTTATTGCCTTCATACGCAAAATTATTATCTGAAATACCCAGCTCTTTTGTATTTCCTCCCTTAAGACGGTCTTCGTTGCTCAAAACAATATTGTCTGACATTCCTAAAATCAAGAAAATATCTTTGTCCTTTTTTGAGTGGGAACATATATCAATCAGCCTATTTTCATTTATCATAATGTGTATATAACCTATCGGCTTCATAACAGACGAATAGGCATATAATTTTTTGCTTAAAACAATACTTCCGTCGCAATAATTCCACACCTCTTGCCCGTCCAGATTATTCATTGTATCCAGTTCTTCTTTATGAATATGATGTATTTTTTCTTCATTCCAAACCCCTACTCCAACTTCCATTCCATCATTATCAACAAAACATATTCCGGTTACTCCTCTTACTTTATCAGAATAATTCTGCAATTGCTGCGCCAGATGATAGGCATATATTTTTTCATTTCCATATTCATATTTATTGTTTATAACTGTTTCGATATCCGCTGAGCTTACACTGTGCAATATATTAGAATATTGATTAAGCTCAATATCCATATTATCACGGACAGCCGAGGCTATATTTTTCACGTAATCTCCCGATACTTTTATAATATTTATCGCATATGAATATGCGCTCACAACAAATATTGCGGTTATCGCTATACAGAAGGTAACCATATATACCAAAAACAGCTTTTTCCAAAAAAATCTTATTTTTTTATTCATGAGTATACCTCCTGCATAGCAATTATAATTGTTATCTGATTTCCCGACCGAGATTGGTTCCCGCCGGAATAACGGCAAAAATATATTTATTGAGCCTTTTCATACTTTCCTCCACGCATTTCTAATTCGTCAAGTCCATAATTATTTTCTTTTGTGAACTTTCCGTCAGACTCATATTCTTCAAGCCACATTTTATAATTTTCATTAAGCTTCTTTTCCATATCGGCATAATCAAAGTTTTGTCCCGAAAGCAGCTGCATAACTGCATCTGTCGGGGTCTGTGCCATTTTGTCGGAATCAAGACACAAAATATTATCAACAGGAACACTGCCGCCTTGGAACGCTTCAAATATAGGGTCTACATCAAGCTCTTTTACCGTTGGAATTTGCTTTGTGCTGTCAACAAAAATCTTATACTGTTCCTTTGAAAACATAAACTGAAGAAAATCAATAGCCGCTTCTTTTACAGCAGGATCTTTTTCTGCCGATTTAGTAACTGTAAGTGACTGTACCCCTCCAATTACAGGATTTCCGCATACATATTCACTGTTTTCTTTTGTAAATAACGGAAGTTTAAATGCTCCTATATGAATATTTTCTTCATTTTCCATAAAGCTTTGAATATCCCAGCTTCCTGACATAAGATGCGCCGCTTTACCTGTAAGAAGTTGAGATTTTGCGGCAGCCTCGTCAAAACCGGTTGCATTCTGACTGTACTTTGCATACTTCTTAACTTCATCCCAAAAGCGCTCCTGCAATTCCTTATATCTGCCGGTGGTTAAATCAATTTTTCCATTTGAGATTGCCGCCGCTATTTCATTATTTGAAACCGCGCAGTCACCGTTTATATTTATATTGTTGTCTGATAAGAAAGCATCACCCAGCAGTCCTGTATTCAGATACCACATAAACCATACGACCGCGTCCTTCTTCTGTGCCATAAATGCAATAGGATTAGTTCCGTCTTGTTCTATAACCTCACAATTATGGATAAATTCATTCCAGGTTTCAGGAATTTTCAAATTAAGCTTTTCATATAAATCCATATTGTAATAATATGCCACGCCTAAATCAAACAAAGGCAAAGCCACGTGCCACGGCTGAGTATAATCGGTTGCCTGTTCAAGCTTTCCGTCAACAAAACAATCCTTCCATGTTTTTTTGTCATATGGATTTTCGCCCTCCAGCGCTTCCTTGAGGTCAACTGTCAATCCCTGCTTATATTGCTCGCCTATAACTGTCGCATGATTGCTTTCAATTGTAGGAGCCTGATTTGACGCAAATCTTGTCTTTATCCATTCCTGATATCCGCCTACTGGCTGAGATATTAACTCAACCTCTACATCGGGGCGCACAGATTTATAGTTTTCAACAATCTTTGATAATGCGTCCTCCATCTCCGTGCCTGTACTCGGCTCCCAAAATGAAAAGCTTATTTTCACCTTATCAGAAGCCTTTCCCTGTCCTCCGTCACCACCGCAGCCTGCCAAACTGATTATTGTCATAGCCGCCGCCATTACTACCGCTGTTACTTTTTTTAACATTTTTAAATCCTCCTCTTTATAATATTGTTTATTCTTTTACCGCACCCATGGTTGCTCCGCCTATGTATATTTTCATTGTGCATACAATCAGAGCAATCAACGGAATACTTACAATACAATACGCCGCCATCTGCAAGCCGTAATCCAATCCATACTGACCCGCAAGCTGATTAAGTCCAACCGGAATTGTGCGCATCTTATCTGAACTGAGTACAATAAACGGCCACATAAATTCATTAAATTTTGAGAAAAATGTCTGTAAAAATATTGTTCCCACTATTGGTAATGATATTGGTAGTACCATTCTCATAACTATCCTGATTTCGTTTGCCCCGTCAATCCTTGCCGCCTCAAATATCGAATCAGGAATTCCTTCAAAAAACGAACGGGACAAGACTGTTGCCACAATTGACCCTGCTGATATTCCGGGTAGTATTACTCCCCAATAAGTATCATTAAGATGCATTGACAGCACATTCAAATACATTGGTATAAGCAAAAGTCCGATAGGAATCATCTGAAACATCATTACAACAGTAAATAATACTTCCTTTGCAGGCAATTCAAGCTTAGCAAACGCGTATCCCGCAAATACAGACACAGCTATAACGCCGATACATATAGCAGGGGTAATAATAAATGAATTAACAACATATTTGCTTATTACGCTCCATGCTTTAGAAAAGTTCTCCCAATGCGGTGTTGAAGCAAAGCCCCAAAAATTTGTAACTATCTCATTTTGGTCTTTCAGAGATGTAACAATCATTATGTATATCGGTGCAATAGTAAGTATCACAAAGAATATAAGTATTATTTCCGGTATATGTGAGCTTTTTCCCTTTTTTAGTTTTTTATTTCTCATTTCCGTTCTTCCTCCAAGCATAACTTTTTTATTTTTCTGACTGCTGTTATATCTTGAGCACTGTAATTATAACCATTGTCCTCAAAATGGTATCCGTCAGGCAGTTCAATTTCACATTCTGTTTCCGGCGGACACTTAACCTTAAGCTCTATGCTGTCACCATTTCTCTGCCATTCTACGCTTACCTTACCGCTCGGCAAATTATGATACACTCTCGCAAAATTAAGCCCTTCAATAAACATATGTCTGATTAAAACGTTTTTGCTGCTTTTTACATTTATTCCTCCGACATATCTGATAAACCACTGTATCACATCGCCTAAAAAATGATGATTATATGACTTTTCTCTGCTCATATCTCCCAAAACAAAATGTTCGGGAAGAGTTGTCGCGCCCTGCTTTACATAATAACCATAGGAAGGGAACTCCTCATCCGTTATCATCTTATATGCCGTTTCAACCTCACCAAAACGAGCTAAAACGTGAAATATTACTCTTGTTCCAAGAAGACCGCAGGTTAGCTTATAATTATCACTCTTTAATATTTTCATCAATTGTCCGAAAGCATATTGTTTTTCCGCCGCTGTGAAAATATCAAAATATATACCCATCGCCTGCGCTGTCTGGCATCTGCTTTTAATTGTCATAGTGTCGGTATTAAGGTATTTTTTTCTGACGGCAAAATATAGTTCATCTCCGAGATTTTTGGCAAAATCCGCATTATGGTTAAGCCCGGCAGCCCGAAACATCTTTTCGCTTTTTCGGCATGTATCAAGGATACAAACACTGTCTGTAAAGCCTAAAGGAACAATATAATCATCGGAATTTCTGCATACCGGTCCGAGGTCGCCTAAACCTATTTCAATAATGCCTTCTTCATCTCTTTGCCTGCATATATATTCCAGATAAGACATCATAGCATGAGCATTTTCCTTTACGATATCCATATTGCCCCGATACTTGTACAGCATATACGGTAAATTAAACAGTACACTGTCCCATATAGGACCGTTTCCCCATTCATATCCCCACGTATCGGTAGGTACAATACCAGGAATACTGCCGTCAGGATGCTGAGCGAGCCTGATATTATTGAGCCACTCCCTCCAGCTCTTTTCAGTGTTCATTGTCATAATCATATGCTCCGAGGACACTGACGCATCGCCCGTCCAGCCGTTCTTTTCTCTGTGCGGACAATCGGTAGGGAAATAATAAAAATTCGCCCTGTCACTCCGCCTCGCAATCTCAAAAATCTTGTTTGCTATATCATCAGAGCATTCAAAACCACCCGTTTTCTCTAAATCAGAACTCATAACAAGATATGTCAGCAGGTCATCATCAGCCTGCTCCTCTGTTATTCCTGAAATATAAATATAACGAAAACCTTGATATGTAAACATTGGTTCAAAAATTTCTTCTTCGTCGCTGTGAAGTATGTAAATATCACGCTGGACATATCCGTCCGGATAAAAATTAAAATTACCGTAATCCGGCTTATCGCCGTCAAGATACTCAGTGCATTGTATATCTATTCTCTGTCCTGCTCTTCCTCGTATTTTCAATCTGAATATACCGGCATTATTTTCTCCGAAATCATATACGTACCCGCCTGTTCTTGTCGGTGGCGTTTCCTGTGTTTCTTTTCCTTCAAGCCAACTGCATACATCCTCACGCGGGGAATATGTGGCAAGCTCTCCTTTATAAATCCGTACCGCTTTTATTTCTTTTATAACCCGTATAGGTTCAGCCTCGCATATCTTTGCTTTTCCTCTCGGTCTGTCAGCCAATACAGGGCTATGCCATTTATCATCTTCGATAAAACCTGCTTCATTCCAGCCTTTTTCTTCAAGCCTGCTGTCATAAAACACTCCCGAACGCAAATCATTAAATGTGATTGCTCCTTTTTTACACTTAAAATCTGAAGCATCATAGTATTCTGTTTTATCAAAGCTTTCAATTTCTGCAAAACATGCCAATTTAGGCGATGCGTTAAATACATTCTTATCAAAATCCCATACGCATGTTTTGCTGTTTCCGAAACCGTCTCCGAGCATTATACCGATTACATTTTCGCCGTTCTGCAAATACGGCTTTATATCATATAAATCGTAATACGTTATATGGTCGGGATTGGATATATACGGAGCAAGATATCCTTTAGTTATTTTTCTTCCGTTTACAAACAAATCATAAAAACCTATACCGCATATACTTATTTCCGCTCGTTTTATATGTTCAGGTACTGTAAAGCTCTTTCTGAATATCGGCGCCGCAACATGCTTAAAATATGTTGAACGCTCTCTATCCTCACATACAAATTTATCTGATAATATCATTAGCTCTCCTTCTTTCTTCTCATTATAATAAGGCTGAAAACAAGGGTAATAAGAAACAATATTACCGATATTGCGCACGAATATCCATACTGGCTGTTTCCTGATGAAAACGCCATTTTATACATATGTAACCCCGGCACAAGCGACGCATTATTGGGACCTCCGTTTGTCAGAATTAAAAATCTTTCATATTCCTGTATCTGACCTATGAGAGCTAATGTCAATAAGGTTTTTAGCTGAGGTGCTATAAGAGGCAGCTCCACCTTGAAAAATGTCTTGAATGTGCCTGCCCCGTCAATCTGTGCGCTCTCAATCATTCCCGGGTCTACACCCTGCAGAGCAGATGTGGCTATAATATAATTAAATCCCGAAATCCACGGAAAGCCTATAAGCACGATTGCCCACAATACAAATTTTTCTGTACCTAAAACATTGGGAAAAGTTGCGCCAAACCATTTGAATATATGTGCAAAAGCGCCTATTTCGGGATAATATAAAAACTTCCACATCATCATTGTTACAACGCTTGGTATAGCCATAGGCAAAAATAACAATACACGGAATAAATACTGCTTCTTTTTACTTTTCACCATCAATGTCAGTTTTGCCGCTATTACCGAAAAGCTAAAGCAAAATACCATAGCAAACAGTAAAAATACCATATTTTTTAGCGCTATGGGGAACTTGCTATCCTTTGTAAATAAATCAATATAATTCTGGAAACCTATAAATTCATTGATTGATATTGCGTCATATTTATAAAATGATTTTGCTATCCCCGTAATAAACGGCACAAGCATAAATGCCATCATAAAGACAAACAACGGAAGTATGTACAATAAATTATAATATTTCCTATTATTTCTTAGTTTTTCATTTTTCATATCATTTCGCCTTTCCTTACCACAAGGCCTTTAAGCATTGCTTTTTATTATTGATTGTTATTCTTAAAGATTCTTTATTTATTTTAATTATACCATTTACCATTTTTCATTTTAATAGATATTTTCGTTATAAATCTTTAATTTTTCTCAAATTTAAAGGTGTATACTGCTCAAATGCAGTATACACTTCTTATTTTAATTTTAATATAGTATAGCTCACCGCACCAAGCACAATTTCTCCTTCGGAAATTTTAATATTTCCGTTTTGCATAATCACATCTACACATAATTCCATTTCAAATCTTTTATCTTCATTTGAAGGATTTATACATATTAAATACTGTTCATTTTCACTCATTCTTTTATATACAAGTGGATATCCGCCATTTTTTCTGTTTAAAAACTCAATACCACCACTTGCAGAAAGCGCCTGAGTAGTTTTTCTCAAAGCAATGAGTTCCTTAACTTTATTAAGCAAAGAATTTTCATCACCAAGCTGTTCTTCAACATTGACTCCGTTTTCATTTACCGGAAGATATAAAAGCTCCTTTGCTCCATCGGAAAATCCGGCATTTTTACCCTTCTTCCACTGCATAGGTGTTCTTGAACCTGTGCGTGTAAAACCGCCTTCTTTAGATGGCATATCCGGAATATATTCCATTCCTATTTCATCACCGTAATACACAAAAGGTATTCCCGGCATAGTCATAATAAATGCAAAGATAACCTCAAGCTCCGTATTTGTTCTTCCGTAACTTATTCTTGCAAGGTCATGATTACCTGTAGGAATGGAAATAAATCCGCGGTCTTTTGTTTTTTCATATTCGTCAAGATAATCATTCAGAAATGTTTCTATATTACCGTTTCCTCTGGTGTCAAAAAAGCTGTTTCCAAAGAATATTCTCGGGACATTCCTCTCATCTTCCGCTCTGAAAAGACTGGTATATGCAGGAAATACCGTATGAATAAGAAAATCAATATGAAATCCCGCCGCTATGGCATGACTCGGATGAGACCATTCAGAAATAAGTACGCACTCAGGATATTTTTCATCAAAAATCGTGCGTATTTCCCTCCAAAATTTGATTATGGCTCTACCGTCATAATCATTTTTTATTAGAGATGCCGCCAAATCCACACGAAAACCATCCGCCCCAAGCGTTATCCAATATTCCATAATATTGATAAGCTCCCGTTTTGTCTCGCGGCAGTCCGGATGCTCCGGAGGTAACTGCCATGACGGTTCATCAATATTTGCAAATCCATAATTCAGAGCCGGCTGACAATAGAAGAAATTCTTCATATATGCACCGTTACGCTGAGCATATCCGCCTATACATTCTCCGTTATAAATATTTAACCAATTATCTGTCCAAACATATCGGTTCGTGTATTCGTTTTTCTCAGTGCAGCAAGATTTTTTAAACCATTCACACTCTAATGACGTATGCCCCGCGACAAGATCAACACAGATTTTTATACCCTTTTGGTGAGCGATAGTACAAAGCCGTTTAAAATCAGCATTTGTACCATATCGTTTTCCTACCTTATAAAAATCGGTTACATCGTACCCTCCGTCTCGGTAAGAGGATTCATAAAATGGATTCAGCCATATAGCCGTAAATCCCATATCTTTTATGTAATTAAGTTTCTCTGTTATTCCATTTAAATCACCTATTCCATCACCATTGGAGTCATAAAATGATTGAGGATATACATTATAAAATACAGCATTTTCAAGCCACTTTGGTGTTATCATTTTTAATTATTCTCCTTTTTTGTATTGCATATTAATTTTGCGCGACAATTTTATATATCGCGCAAAATTCACTAATTCTTATAAACTACAATATCGTATATCCATTCTCTATCCATTCTTAAAAAGATATCGCATCCCTCCTCTATATCATCAACTGTTCCAAGCGACGCTTTCGAATTCTTCAGCGATCTGTCATAAACATATATATTTGAGGCAACACGGGAACACTCTCCCCATATAGTATCATCTTTAAGCTCTGTAGTCCCGTCAAGATTTAAAGCAAACCGCTTTGCGGTTGGATAGCTCCTGCAAACTTTACCTATGACTTTTCTTGTATTAGAATAAAAACCACCCTCATCTTTATACGTCAAATTACTTTCATCCAACAATAGCTTTTTATTAATAATCTCATTATTCGAATTAAGAGTAATTTGAATAATATCGCCCTCTCCAAGCTCAGAAGCGTCTACTCTCTTATCAAACATATACTCAACTGCCTTATTTCCACAAAAACCTTTAATCTGTGTTACAACTTCATCATTATCATTTACAGATGAAAGTATTTCGTCTATCAATAAAACTGAAGATCCTACAAAAGGTTCTGTGGAGTATGTATCAATTTCTTCAACAACCGCTACTTCCGGACAATTCTCATCTATAGCATAAACTTTTGCGCTATAGTCCTGTCCGTCACGCAGATAGTCACAGGTAGTTACACGATAAAGCCCTTCATCGTCAAGATTAGCAGGGATTGAAAAAACCAGCGTGTCTGTAAGAAAATACGTTGAATTAAACGAACGGTTTGCATATAGATATTTCCCGCTCAATTCTGCAAAATTCATTTCTTCTCCGCTTGCATTACTTACTCCTGTCTTAATTTTGCTAATAAGTCCTTGTGAATTGAGCGTATACGCAATCAACTGAGGTGTTAGCTTATTTTCACCGCAAAGCTCCTCTTTTTTTAGGGAAGTATTATTGAATTTTACTTTCTTTGCAAGTTCAAAGTTTTTCCATTCTCCTGTTTCAGTAAATACTTTTATGCCGGCTTCTTTCGTATTATTATCATACCAAGCATTTGTCATATATCCATATGAACTACTTTTACTCATGCTATATTCCGCATAAGCAATTCTTCCTTCATAGTCAAGTCTAAAAAGATATGTTGAACCTGCACCGAAATCAGTGTTCGCAAGATTTTTACCGAACTTATATTCTGTTCCGTCTATAACAACGCCTTCTTTATCCGCCCGTTCAATTATACCTGAAACATTTTTTGAAGATATCAGTAATTTGATATACTCTTTGTCCTTTGATACAATAGCCTTTATAACGTCACCGGTTTTAATCTGTGAAAATCCGATTTTCTCATCACCGTTATACATTTCGATTGTTTTTTCGTTTTCATCAAGTATGAGATTCTCACCTTCGTCAATCATATTGTATACTGTTTTTGTATTCTCTGATATGCGCTGGACAACAACCGTCATATAATCAGATATAAGAATTGTATCAATTTTTTTATCGCCGTCATTGTCAATAAGTGTTACATTTCCGTCTTTTGGTAATAATTCTGTATCCGTAATTTCAGGGTATGCTTTTCCATTATATATATAGTTGCATATAGGCGAAATTTTTATTTGTTTTTTCTTTTTATTGTTATAAAAAATAAATTTCTGTTTTGTAGTTGTCGGGTCAATGTCCTCGCTGTCTATATTATATATGGTATTATCATTTGTCGGACGAATATATATAAGTTCATAATCTCCATTAGTGTCTTTATAGTAATATGATACCTTTTGACCGAAGTATTTATTTGCAGATGTGCTTCCTTTCATATAATTTACATGGTCAATACATACGCTGTCCTTTGAAACAGCGCTTGCTCCTGTATACGAGGTTATTCCGTCATCGGTAAGAATGCCCTTGCCCGAATATATTTCGCGATGTTCTAAAATTGTTTTACCCCTGCTATACTCATTATTCGTTGATTCCATAACAGGAATATCCAAAGCATTAACAATCAATCTTGCCATCGCGCCTCTTGATGTATCCTGTTCACCTATACCATCGAGAAGTCCAATTCTCGCCGCTTTCGTCTTATACCCTAAAGGATATGCCAAGTCACCCATATCATAACCTAACGCACAAACAAGCATTTTCACAGCTTCGTCACGCGTTATCGCCCTTTCAGGCTCAAATTTGCCGTTTCCTGTACCACTAATTATACCAAGATATTCCGCAGTTGATATATATCCTGTCATTTCTTCGGTAACATCTGTAAAATCGCATTTTCCGCTTGATGATTTCGCCATTTCATCATAGCCTAACATAGACACAACGCATTTCACAAACTCTTCACGCGTCATTATAAAGTCACCTTTAAACAGTTTATCAGTATAGTTATCCATAATTCCCAAAAGTCTCAGCAACGTTGCATCTTCCTCATAGGCTGTACCAACTGCATCAGGCGCGGGATCATCCGGATTTGAAGTTTCATTTTTTATTATAATTGGCTGTACTGTTACGCTATCCAAATAAACCTTATTATCCTTCATCCAGTTGCCGAACATAACACCTCCTGTTATAGGCATTTCTTCAGCATCTGTATCCGTAATCTCAAGTTGCTTTTCCCCATCAAAATATATTCTAAGCGTCATTGACTTGTCAGGATTTCTGATTGCATCAATAGATATATCATGCCATTGTGAAGCATCGGCGTTTATGCTTCCAGACCATCCCTGTGCAAAAAAATCTCTTGACGGGAGAGTTGGATTAAGTCTCTGAATTCCAAACCCGTTCGAATTGTAATAGATAAGATAAGTCTGCGATCCTCCCTGCGATTTCATTCGAAAAAGCATTGTCGGGTTTCCCTGCGCAGACCAATCCTTTGTTTTTAATCGAAATGTCGCCCTATATGAATTCTCCCAGCCCAGCTCGCTGACTTTAGGATTATATGTGACAGTTTCCTTTTCGCCCAATACAACGGCATTGGTTCCTTTAACGCTTTCTATTGTCGGGTTTCCTTCTTTTACCCAATTACCAAACCCTGAATCAAAATTCTCATTAAGTAAGTCTGTACCATATTCTACAGCTTCTACACAAATTCCGGAAAGAAGTATAAAAAGCGCCGACAAAATTGCAATAAATTTTTTCATTTTATTTTCTCCTTACTTTGCATAATTCATATATCATTTTTGCCGCTTGTGCCCTTGTAACCATTGCTTTGGGCGCAAAAATTCCTTCGTCCATACCGTTTATTATGCCTTTTTTATACAAAAGCTCGACACTGTTTTTTGCGTAGTCGGCAATTTCATTTTCATCGAAAAATGCGGAATATTCTCTCTCGTCATTCGCATCTATACCAATTATGTTCATACATCTTGCGATAACCACAACCGCATCCTCACGGGTCATTGAATTGCCCGTACCAAATAAATTATCGGAAATACCTCTTATAATACCTGTTGAATATGCAGTCTTTATATAATCGTAATACCATGTATCAGGCAACACGTCATCAAACGCAAAATCTGTATCACCTTTAAGACCCGAAAATTCAACTATCATTTTAGTAAATTGTTCTCTTGTAACATTATCTTGAGGGCTGAATTTTGAATCACCCATACCATGAACAATGCCCTCTTTGTATAAATATTCCACAGCTTCTTTTGCCCATTCAAAATTCTCCATATCAGAGAACAAACTTGTCGTTACCGTTCCCGAAGGCTGAACACCACTCTCCATTCCTCCTTCAAGAGAATTCGAACCGTTCGGTAATTTCCAAGAAGGCTGACTACCCGCCATAATTCCTCCTGAGGAACCTGCACCTCCACCAGAGCCGCTGCCCGCACCTCCTGCACTCGGAACTTTATAGGTTTCAAGCTGTGCAATAAATTTATCAACAAATACTGAAATGCTGTCCGCACCTCCCTGCGGCAGACTAAGAATTGTCTGTTCGTTTACAATAATCTGCATTGTTGCATTATTCGCATAAGCTGAAAACTTTGCATTAGCTTTAATTCCCATATACTCGGCATACTTTTTTACCACATTTGTAAGCGATGCCTTATTCGCATTTTTTAGCTCACATACTACTACTCCGTCTTTCATAGCCTTTTTAACTTCGGATATGTTATTGTACTTTTTATGCTTAAGTATGTAATCTAAAACAAAATTAAATGTATTAGTATCCTTTGAAATATCAGTCCCATCAACAACAAAACTAATGTATCCACCACTTTTAAGTTCTGCCGAAAGTTCACTTACACTTGTTGAATTATTTATCAAAGCTGTTGCAAACGCATCATTATACTTTGTTTGAAATTCAGAAATTGCGTCATATGGCTTTGACTTAAAAATAATTTCCGCAATATCGCTCTGCAGAGTAGTATATTTTCTATAACCTTCAATGTTTATTCCCATTGATTTAAAACTGTTTTCATTAACATCAGCAAGTAACAGTGTTTTTATTTCCGCACTTGTTTTTTTCTCATTGAGCGTTTTTAACAAATTATTTTGATTTTTCAAAGAAACATATTCAAGCGGCTCGCTTTTCTTTTCAAATCCTTCAGATGCAATATTTACCGTATATGAACCCGTTGCATCATAGTCTTGCATGAACTTATCAGGCATATTAAATACCACAGAAAAATCTCCAGCTTTATCACATATCACTTCATCTGCAAATACTACATCCTTATATTCTGTAGCCTTAACCGTTTTTGAAACAAACACAGAAACTTTGCTGTCAGACGCTGCTGTACCGCTTACTGTTATTTCTGTACCGTTTCCTCTTATGTTTACATCAATTCCTTCAGCCGCCTGAGCTGGGAAGCTCAGGCAGAGAAAGGCTAATATAAATAATAAATATTTTTTCATAAAAATTGTCTCCCTTTTTATTTACCTCCTATACGGATATACGCTATTTCAGCGTCCATATTTCCGCCTACTTTAAATCCTTTTTCGTAAGGATGCAATGACTTTGAATACTTACTTGATACTTCTTTGCCATTGATGATCAGACGCTGTGTGGCACCGTCATAGCAAGCTATAATATGATACCATTCATCTTCAACCGGACAAACATCAGTACTGCTCAAATCATTAAGCGATTCATCCGAAGTTATGAGCAAACGTATCTGATCATTGGCCGGCATATAACGAAATTCAATTTGTCTGTCTATAAATCCCTTGCCGGATATAGGTGAAATAATTTTTTGTTCCGCCGGATCGTGCTGTCTTAAATCGTTATACTTATATACAATCTCAAAGTAAACTTTATCCTTGAATATGAGATTATCGCCCTCAAATGTTAGATAATCTCCATTTTTCAGAACATATCCCGTTCCATACGGATTTTCAGCTCCGTGACTCGTAAATTTCACACCCTCAGGCAAATTATTAGGATCCATATTCCAGTCGACAACCATATTGTCGATGTTATATTCAGTTTTTGCCTCTTCAGCTGTCATCATTTCCGGATATTGCATTCGTGTCACTGTCAAAGTATCATTCATCTTCATCGGCTTTATGCCGGTTATTGACACTTTAAGCTCCGCTCCGCTGTCTAAAATGCCATCTCCCAAAGGCAATTCAAAATCGTAATTTCCGAGAATCTCGCTCTGCTTTATCGGTATTTTAACATCAGCAGTTTTTCCGAAATAATTTCCACTCACAGAAATTTCTGCTGAAATTTCTCCTCCGCTGTAATTTTCTACACGAACAGTTCCGTTGATTTTTTCCGGAAGTGATTCAAGCGAGCTATAATTTTCCAAATCTATCTTTGTCTGCACCATTACAGCATCAGTATCCGACACAACACCTTGGCTTTCATCGGATGCAGATATTTCTACATACGGAATAATCTTTGAGCTCTTAACTTCCATTGTGCCGCCAATTGCAAGTTCAACAACCGGATTGTTCTCATTATTTACATCAAAGTACGGATATGTAAACACAATTCCGTTCGCTGTCTTTCTATAAGAAAGCTCTTTATTTGTTCCATCCGGATAATGTGCTGTCAACTTTGGATTATCAATATCTGTCGGGACGCAAATCTCAAATGCCTCTGCTGTTGTAAGCGCATAAATCTCTGCGCCTGTATCGGTTTTCCGCGTCATTATTGTTTTCGCATCATCAAATGCATGACCGTTATACTCGTCATAAATTCCGCCGTATACCTTGCCGTCTGCCGATTTAAAGTCAAATCCGTATTTCGCTATAACATCATTCTTATTTCTATAAGGTGTTTCTGTAAGATTAGCGGTGACTATACTACCCTCATAATTTGCACGCTCTATGCCCGTAGATTCGTCATACTCTATCTCACTCATAAGCTCTTTTCCATACAGATATGGTTGAACAACATCTGCCATCATAGCGACATTCCTAAACGCTCTCCATTTACTGTCGCTTGGGTTACTCTCCGACTCAATACCATTTTTCAGATGAATATTATATAACAATGAATATGAAAGCGACTTATTTGATGTCTGTCCCTCGCTTGTAGAGAGATTGTGAGGATACTGCTGAATATATTTTGAAAAGAATAATGGGAATATGTCTTCGCGCGTACGTACTATATTTCCGCGCCCATTCATATATCCATCCATAAGTGTCTTGTTATCCAGTCCCCAACGTGCATTATACATAAATCCCGCAGTGTATGGTACTCGAATTGCCGAACCAACTTCTGTAAATACCGGATTTCTATCCGAATACCACTTAAATTGTTTTGCTATAGCATCATACATATCGTCTGGCGATTCTGCATCGGGATGGAAATCATACCTGTGAGTATAGCTTGTTATTGCGCCGATTACGTTTGTAAAGAATGTATTAGCGTCCATACCGGTCCACTTATCAAAATACTTATGATACTGTTCTTGCGCCTTCTTTGAAGACGGCGAAGCAAGATAACCCGGTTCAATCCAAATACCTTGCTGTGGCTTTCCATCAATTCTTACCATAGCTAAAGACGTTTCATCTTCAACTCCGATATCCTTTGCAAAGTCACTGCCCTCTGTATAGTAATATATACTCTGTCGCGGCAGGAACATCTGACCTAAATCATTTGTTATATGCCCAATGGCATCGGCGAGTTCTTCCTCTGTTCCATAAATCTCACTCGGTGGGAAATAATTCGGGAATGGATCGAAATAATCCCCGACTTCATTTCCATTCTTATCGGTTCGCTTATGCATTGTCTTGTTTCCGATATGATGCATAGGCATTCCCGGAAGTGCGTCAGCAAACTTCTTCATATCTTTGAATTTCACAAATGTTGAAAACAGCTGATAAGAATGCGGCATCTTATCTCTGATACTCTCCTGCGCCTTTTCATCAAGAGTACGCATTTGAGGATAGTTAGATTCACACCATTCAACCGCTGCATCTTTAAGTGTGTCATATACGCCTATTGATACCTTCATAGCATCTCTTGACTCACCCTTTTCCGCCCAAACAACGGTGCCTTTTTTGGTGGTGAAAAAGCCTTTATTTTCCTGCGGTCCTTTCATTTCTGACTGCGTTGCACGGATTTTTTTGTCACTCTTGCCATACTCTGGCTCCACATAGTGAACAAAGAACGGGTTATCACCGTTTACGATAAAGCCGTTAAACATATATCCTTCGGTATACTGCTGAAAATTTACATTCTCATATTCTATGGCGTATCCTATCTGGTCTACAATAACGGTGTTATTTTTAGAATAATTAACCCTCCACCCCGTCGGCGATTCAATAAACTGGAGCGGATATTCTGATTTATTTTTAACCGTTGAATCAATATACACATTCTGACCGGAAAGTGTAAAATACATAGTTACATCAGAATCTTTATGTGAATAATCGATGGTAAGCTTACCCGTATTTTCGTCATACGAAGTACCTGTAACCTCTGCCTGTAAGCTGTTTGCTGTACAATTTCCCATATCCCATCGCTGACCGTAGCTGACCGGAAATGTTGCTTGTGAGGTGTCCACCCAATTTGTTGCGTTTGAAGCCCTTACATTATTGTCTACATAGTAGCAAGTCCAAATTGGATTTTCATCACCCAAAATGCTTACCTCAGAGCCTAAAATTTTCATAAATCTGATAGCCTTTGCATCAGGTTCCAAGGCAAGAATTACATTATCTTTTGTGTAAATTTTACTATTTACCAACAGCGTAGAATCATATGTAATATTGAGTTTCTTTTCTTCATCATCATATGAGACCGTTGCGCCAAAAGGCTCCAATACGGCTCTTACCGGAACGTATAAGACTCCGTTTATAACCTGTGCCGTTGCTTGCATATCCACTTCATTGCCGTTTACGGTATAAACAGAGGAATTTGCAGGAATTTCAATTTTCATTCCGTATTTTTCCGCAACAAGCCCGCTTTCTGTATTGGAAGTAACGGTAACTTCTGCAAGCTCTGCTACTTTTGCCGCATCCATAAGTGCTTGTGTTCCTTCCATAATAACAGTTGTATCAACCCTGTCATCATTAAAGTACACATCTACCGCCTTTTGCTTTCTGCCCTCGGCATACAGCTTATACATAGGATCGGTTATTGAAATGCAGTTGATTTCATCTATGTATGGACGAACCTCTCCCGTACATTCTACAGCATAATCACCGCGAAGATATGGTTTGTCTGCATCCTTTACACTCACAATAAGCTTTCCGTCAAAATATGCATTCAGTGTAACTTCGCCTTTTTCATCATTAATTGTTTCAAAGGCGACCTCATAATAATTCTTTGAAGAAATATTCATTTTAGCACTTGTTGCGAGTGCCGTTACAACATTTGACGGTGCAACCTTTTCTATAACCGCGCTGTTGCCATAAAAACGTAGCCTGTAACTCATATTTCCAGCCTGATAACGACTGTATATGGAAAAACCGTTACCGTCTTCTGCATTCCAGTCGCTGTTCTTCATATTAAGAACAACTGCGCTGCTGTTGCTCTGCTCTTTTTTTGCAAATGGATACACTATTTTTGAATATGCGGAATATCCCTTTGTTGTCATTACGTTTTTACCCTCGTCAACCTGCACAACCCATTCACCTGACGTATCACCCTTTGTTTCAGCAGGTCTGATTTCATCTGAATTTACTGAATATACAGCACCGCTCTCAAAATTTTCATAATAATACGAGGACTCTGTTTCAAGCGAAACACTTGCAAAATAAGCTGTAAGCCCATTTGCATTCACACTTGAACCCATACCCGAAAGTGGGGTTGCATCATATACAGTCATAACAACCGCATTATTCATCATAGCGCGAATAATTCCATCCTTCACTGCAATTTTAACATTATTCCAATCGCCTAAATCTACCTTTTTTTCTGCAAGGATGGTATTATTCTTTAAAATCTTTGCCTTTTTTTCTTTCGGATAGATTAACAGCCTATATGCACCCGAATTGTCCTCCCCTATTGAAAGTCCGGCATAGCTGCCTGAGCTTGCATCTGACATACGTATATCGGCAGAAAAGCCGTACTCAACGGTATCTGTTTCTTTCATTGATAGATGTGCATTCTCCCCTGAAAGCTTAAGTACATCCCTTCCGTCAATCTTCTCAACGGTTGCACCATTTGAATTTGATGCAATCGTTCGAGAATCAAAGCTCTCAGAAAACAAATTATTTTCTCCCTGATAAGTGAAGTTACCTTCAGCGAAAACACTACCGCAAAACAATATCCATGCCGCAAGCGCCGCTGTTACTATTTTGATTGTTTTCTTCATATAATCTATGTTCCTCCTCCTAATTATTCCGTCTGCTGTGCCGCCAAATTTGCGACTACGGATTGGGCAATAGGAATCATTGTATCCCAGCCGTCCCACGCAAATACTTTCATCTTAGTTGCCGCACCTGAATTGATTTTCATAGTATACTCTTCCTTTTTGTCCGCTGCCGTCTGAGGATATGTAACAGTAGCGTCAATAATTTCATCACCATTATAAAGCGCAATGATGAACATAGCTTCAACCGTTTCATAACTCTTATTATCAACAGTTAGCTTTGCTGTTATATCTTCATTGGCAGCAAAGGTTTCCGGAGCTGATATATTTGCTATAACATCCCCTGCCTCAGGGTCTCTGATTGTGATTGAATCAATTACATTTTCTCTGTCATTAGTGGTAACAATACTGAAACCTCTGCCGTGCGAAGCCGCTGTTAGCGGATATTGGTCCAAAAGCGCTTTTACATCTGGATCATTTTCAGCTAAACTCTTCGCAACCGAACCGTCGTCAAGATAGTTAATTTGCTCCACTCCGTTTACTGTGTAACGTATTCTTACCGCATCCTTGCCCTCAGCCGTCTTTTCATCCGTAAGTCTTAATTTAACTTCAAACATACTGTCGTTGGGAACTGAAACCGTACCCGGAGTATTTGCCAGTACTGTACCCCATTTTGCATTAAGACCAAGTGTTGAAGTTCCTCCGTTATCAATATAATAATTGGCATTGGTTCCATCAACACCGCCTCTTATGTACATTTGTGATAAGTCTGTTGCATTTGTTTTCATCTTTATAGTCATTTCAACATCATCCCATGAAGCTGTTGAATTTTCATCCGCATAAAGACAAATTTCTGTTTTATTAGTCGTTGTTATCGTTCCGTCATCATTCAGTATGACATTCTTAACACCCGATGTACTGTTTCCCACCTTATATGCCGACCAATCTGAGTCGTAATTAAATTCTTCAACAAAATAATACGGTGTTCCTGTTACAATAACGTTATCAAACTTAGTTGCAAGATTATTACTCTTCAAAGCTACCGAACCGTAAAGTGTATTTTCATTTGTGCTGATAGGTGCGTTCAAAACTGCTTTACCGTCAACTAATATTATAGCCGAGCCATCCTTTACACTTATACCGATTTTATGAATTGTATCTGCCTCAAAAGCCGGAATTTCTTTGCTTGCAATAGTACTTGCTGTTCCGTTTACCATTGACTGAATAAAAACGGTTCCTTTGTTTTCTTCTGATGCATGAGGCGAATATGCACCCATTATGTAGTTATCCGCATTTACATATCTTGCAATGATTCCTGCATAATTTTCAAGAGATGCATTTGACGGCATTGAATTAAACTTCACATCTGTTTCAGCCTCAATATTTTTCCAGTTCTTATCGCTTACAACAAGCATACCGTTATCATTCTCGGTTGTTATATAGTATTTATCAGCATTTTCACCTACTGTTACAATTTCTGTATTTGTCCAATTATCCGTGCTGTTAAAGCTCTCTGTATAAATTGACTTGTCACTGCCTGTTATATCCCTTAATTCATAAGATTTAAGAGATAGCTTAGTAACCGATTGTGTTGTTGCTAATTCAAAACCTCCTGCAAGAATCCTATTTGGCCACTCTTCGGGATTATATTTAACAGGCGCGTCATCTTCCCATTTAAGATGTTCAACGTCGTCTATGTACAAAGTCATTGTAACCTTGCTAAAATCCGAATTAGGTTCTGTAACCACTCTATATGTATGATACTTTCCATCTTTAGCATACGGTCTGAAGCCATAATTATGCCCATAGCCATCGTTCTTTACCGCATCCTGGTGCTTATTTGCACCATAATTGTCGCCTAATGCATATCCGTCGCGCCAAATCCTTGCGAGATACGTTGCGGCGTTATTAGCATTCACACATGTTCTGAAATGCAAATTCTCCCATCCCATATTTCCACCACTTGCATCGACGTCATCTGGACCATTGTCTATTCTCATAACAAATGTGGCTTCTGTTCTTGCAAAGTCTGTACCCTTATCGGAATACTCCCACTCGCTTTGTCGTATCCGTGCTGTCTGTTCACCGCTGATGAGCAGTGAATCATCCTGCGGGGTATATGCACCATCGGTAAAAGTGATGCCATTTGGGTCGTTTTTCCCATTACTGTCTGTCATTATCCATCCTGTATTCGCAAACTTTTGATGCAGAAGCGTATCTTCCTCTCTTATATTTAGATTGGTGATTTTAAGCTCCTGACTAAGCGTTTTAAACTTAGCATAATTGCTCGCTGCTTCCTTATTGAAATTATCAATTCCCGTATAGTCCTGAATTAAAGTAATTCCGTCCAGTTCAAAACGAACAACGCCGTGTTTTGCCTGAAGCGAAATTTTATAATCCGTATCTGCCGCAAGCTGCTTTTTTGCTGTTGTGATTGGTGTTTCTTCACCGCCTACACATTTTAAAAGCGTAAATGTACCGTTTGACGGATTGTATGTTAACTTGAAATAGTTATTTTCATCCACATATCTTACATAAACTTCAAAAGCCTCACCATCTTGTTTCCATTCAGCCGCATTTACAGATATGTCAAATGAAACATCTTCTTTTTCAGCGGAATATTCATAAGTAAATTCCGCATTTTCTGCGGCGGACGTCTTCAGATATTTTATCTGGTCGCTTCTGACTTCTCCAAGTCCTGAATCCGGCATTATATTCCAGATTTCAGAATTTAATCCATTTTCAAATGTGTCCCCAAATAACTTTTTTTTCTTCCGTCTGTGCAAATCCAACAGTAGAGAATATACTTGTTGCTGTAATTACTGCTAAAATGCATGACAATTTCTTTTTCAACATAGCTTTCAACCTCTTTCCTTAAAATTATTTATTATATGTCCGATTATATAATCTATAGCACCTTTTATAAGTGTATAAATCATATACATACTATTGTAATTTAATTATAGCATATTAAAAATACTATAAACATGTATTTTTTCGTCTTTATTCTTTGTTCTTTCGTGCTTGTTTCAACCCCATATACCTCCTCAATATCCGTTTTACAAGTCCTATAATACTTTGCTGTCTCAACAAAAATATGTCGATAAAAAAAGAATACGGAAACCGCTCAAAATGTGTTATAGTTAAGTTACCACACCAAACTACAAAAAGAGAGATTTCCTTATATGAATACTATAACACAAGATATGAAGTTTAGGCAAACATTAATTGAATATTCTTTAAAATATGGCGTTACTAAAGCTGCCATACGCTACAAAACCAATCGACAATATGTTTACCGCTGGAGAAAGCGTTATGACGGCACAATACACTCCTTAGCGGATAAATCACACAAACCGCACAGTCACCCAAATCAACACACTGAAAGTGAGTTAAAACTCATATCCGATATGCGCCGCCGTAACTCCAACGATGGATTGGTTGTATTTTGGGTTAAGCTCAGACAACGCAAATATTCTCGTTACAGGTATGTGGAGGCTTTTGAGGAACACAGCAGTTATTCTTCGGCTATATTTTTGGAGCATATGTTAAAAGCTTTTAAATTCCCTGTCGAATGTGTGCAGACAGACAATGGAGCAGAATTTACAAAGCGGTTATGTCCGGGGAAAGCTACACCTACAATGTTTGAAAATCAATTAAAGAAGCATGGAATTGAACATAAGTTAATTCGTCCTTATACACCAAGACATAACGGCAAAGTTGAACGTTCTCATCGTAAGGATAACGAATATTTCTATGTCCGCACCCCCTACTCGAATAATTAATATTGATAATTTTATATTCCCACAACCTTGCCACAATACAATAATAAACATTACACAATGTAATACACGTTATAACATAAAAAATACAAATAAATCTACAAAATCATACGTTTTACAAACAAATTTAATATATAAGACACTGTCTTCAAATCTCAAAGAGATAAGTTTTACGACATATCAAAAATACCGCAGTCTTACGACTACGGTATTTTTTTATTGTCTATATACTAAAACCAATATGGATCCCAGTCGCTTGTCAGACGTGTAAGTGCCTCCATATAGAAATAATCTCCCCATGTATTACACTCATCAACACCGCCGTTATTACACGTATTATGCGGTGTTTTCTTTGCGTATGTACCGTGAAGTAAAAGTCCGTTAGACTCTTTACTGTCTTTAACGGCACAATTATCAATAATTGCTTTAAGCAATCTTTTAGCCGTCTGCGTATAATATTCAGCCTCATCTTTATCAAGATATTTAGCCATTTCAAGCATACCGCATACCGCTATAACACCTGCTGAAGAATCACGCGGTTCATCACTGCCGGTATCAAAATCAAAGTCCCAATAAGGCACTAAATCCTTCGGCAAATGTTCCATAAAATATTTTGTTACACGTTTAAATATATCCAAATATTCTTTATTTCCTGTTTTAGAATACGCAACCGCACTGCCGTATATTCCCCAAGCCTGACCTCTCGCCCAAGCCGAGCCATCACGATTACCCTGACAAGTAACACCCTTTGTAGGTTTACCTGTTTCCATATCAAAGAAATATGTATGATATGTCGAATTATCGTCACGCACGATATTTTCCATCGCTGTTTTTATATGTGCCTGTGCTTTCTCTTCATACTTTTTATCACCTGTCACCTTGCTCGCCCAGAAAAGCAACGGCATATTCATAAGGCAATCTATTATAAGTCTGTAATTGTCCTTATCACCTATTTTGCCCCAAGCTTGAAAGAACTGACCTTTTTCGTGAAAACGTTTCATCAAATTATCCGCCGCCAAAAGTGCCGCACGTTTACCCACTTCACTGCCTGTAAGCTTATATGCCGCAACGCAAGACGGACTGTACAAAAAGCCCATATCGTGATGGTCGGTATTAATATGATGTTCTATTCTGTAAAGGAAGTTATCCACTTGATAAAGTGCCGCCTCCTTTAATTTATCGTCTTTGTTACTCTCATAAGCAAGCCACAATTCACCGGTCCAAAAACCCTCTGTCCAGTCTGTATTTTCTGTTTGCCTGTAAAAATTATTTTCACTGTTTGCACCCGGAAAACAGTCAAAAAACTCGTCAACATTATGTTCAATAAGCGAAACCGCCTTATTGTGTGCGTCACGAATTTCTTTATCATCAGCCACCGGATAGCCTTGTAATTCTTCCATAGTTATCATACTTAAAATCACACTCCTTATATAATAATTATACCAACACGGCCAAGTTATTTCAATAGCAATAATTTAATGTCAATAAATTGAATGTATAACAATAGGCAAGCCTAAAATATAGGCTTGCCTATTCAGTCTACCTCTTTAATTATCCTTTAACTCCCGAAGATGTAGCGTTTTCAATATATGAGAATAGTGTTTGACTCGGCAACATCAACGTTCCAAGTATACAAAGACGATTCACTCTCTCCTGCAAAGACCACAGGTACATTGCAATCCGGTGCATCTGCCGACACATTCTCAATGACAAACTGGGGTAAGGCTAACAACGGTGCATATTTGAGCGGTGTTCGTTTTGCGGCAAACAAGGATATGACCCCGACCGATTTTGTAAAGATTAAATCGCTAAAACTGTACGAAATTGAAAGAATGGCTGATACAGCCGTTGACAGTGCCGTAGCGGCAATCACAATCGATAAACTTACAAGCACACCGGAATGTGTAGAGCAAAACATCACTTTGCCGCAAATCACTTCAGACGACGCAGAAGTAACATGGACATCTTCCGATACATCGGTTATCGGCAATGACGGTACATTCTACGGTTCATCAAAGGCGACAGACGTTACAATGACGGCACAAATCACAAATAAAACAGACAGCTTTACAGTTTATAAAGACTTCCGTCTTTCTGTTCCGGGTGAAGAAACAGTAAAATTGAGCAAAACTTTTGACGACAACGGTATGAACGTAACAGTTAAGAACAATTCTTCGGACAGCTTAACTATACAGGTTACAGTCGGCGTATACAACGAAAATGATACTCTTAACACAGCTAAACTTCAAACCGTTACACTTGATTCAAAAGCAGAACAAACAATTTCATTTGCAGGTATCACCTCCGACAAATCAGTTTCAATATTTGCATGGGACAAGGATATGACACCACTTACAAATGTATTGCAATAACACAAAAAATACACCTATCATTCGATAGGTGTATTTTTCATTTGTTTTTCAATCCAAGCCATAAGCAAATTCACTATTTTTTCTTGTTGGGCAGGAGTAAGTTCAACATTTTTCGGTATTCTGTACCACTTGTTAAGGCAACTGCGGCAGCAGCACGCCGTTGCGTGTTGTGCAATAAACACAGGGTGTCCGCGCATGGGTGTTTGCTTGCCGTCATTTGCAATAAATGACGGTGCAAGTCTGTCACGAACAAAGTCGCGTGCGTGTGAACGCAAAGTATCCATACCTTTATTTTTTACATACTCCCTATCCTTTTCTTTCAGCTTAAAACTACTTCTGAACTTTGACTTTTCCAACTTTAAAAGTGCCTGTTCAATCGTCTGCATAAAATCACTGTCTTTCATATCTTCCGTATGTACAGGTTATATCAGCAATTTTCTTTGCGAGTTTGTCAGTCAAATCATTCTTACCCATTCTCCACTGCCAGTTGCCGCCGAGTACAGACGGTGTATTCATTCTTGCCTCACTGCCGAGTTCAAGATAATCCTGCATTTGAATTATCGCCGTATCGCTCACACTTGCCATAGCGGTTTTAATGAGTTTCCAAACAATATCATCTTCCGAATCAATGTACTTTTTACAAAATTCAAGTGTATCTTCGTCAAGCTCATCAATCCAACCAAGCACTGTATTATTATCGTGCGTGCCGACATAGACAACACTGTTTGAATTATATGTATACGGCAAATAATTACTTTCTTCACGCGGATCAAATGCAAATTCAAGCACTTTCATACCCGGAAAACCCGAATCCCTCAACAGCTTATGCACGTCCTCAGTCAAAAACCCCAGATCCTCCGCTATAATCGGCAAATCGCCCAATTCATTTTTAACGGCATTGAACAATTCAATTCCCGGACCTTTCAGCCACTGACCGTTTTCGGCGGTTTTATCCCCGTAAGGAATCGAATAATACCCCTCAAATCCTCTGAAATGGTCGATACGAACAACATCATACAATGACGTTGCACTCTTTATTCTGTCTATCCACCAATTAAAGCCGCATTCTCTGTGCCTGTCCCAATTATACAGCGGATTTCCCCAAAGCTGACCTGTCGGAGAAAATGCGTCCGGCGGACAACCTGCAACAGCTTTCGGCACAAGATTTTCGTCAAGTTCAAATAAATCGGGATATACCCAAACTTCCGCACTGTCAAGCGCAACGTAAATCGGAATATCGCCGATTATCGACACACCGTTGTCATTGGCATACTTTTTAAGTTTGTTCCACTGTTCAAAAAATTTAAACTGCACAAACTCCCAAAACATAACGTCATCTTCGTGCGACGACTTAAATTCCCATAACGAATGAGAATCACGTTTTCTTAGTCCGTCCTCCCATTCAAGCCAAGACTTGCCGTCATTTTCATTCTTTGCGCTCATAAACAACGCATAGTTTGAAATCCATCTTTCGTTTTTCTGCAAGAAGTCGTAAAATTCCGACAAATCACCTTTTTTAAATTCTTCAAAAGCAATTTTCAAAACCTTAAAACGATTTTCATAAATTGTTTCGTAGTCAACATTTTTCCTGTCTTTGCCCCAATCAAGCTTTGAATAGTCCGATTTTTTCAAAAGACCTTCTTCACGCAAAATATCCATATCTATAAAATACGGATTGCCTGCATTCGTTGAAAACGACTGATACGGCGAATCGCCGTAACTTGTCGGGCCAATCGGAAGAATCTGCCAGCACTTTTGTTTTGCATTCTTTAAAAAATCTACAAATTTATATGCCTCTTTGCCCATTGTACCGATACCGTAATCAGACGGTAACGATGATATGTGCATTAAAATACCGCTTTTTCTCATTTCTTCTACCTCCCGATAAGTTGTAAAATTACATGTGGATTTTCCGCAATATAGTCTGCACCGGCTTGTACCAATTCATTTCTTGTTCTGAATCCCCAAAGCACTCCGACCGACGTCATTTCGGCATTTTTCGCCGTAAATATATCAACATTGGTGTCACCCAAGAACAGACACTCTGACGGCTTTACACCGAGTTTTTTCGCTATTTCAAGCGCCGTAAAAGGATTGGGTTTTGTCGGCATACCGTCAATAACTCCATGCACCGCGTCAAAATAATTTTCACCGAAAATATTATCGGTAACAAAATGCACGACATTATCCGGTTTATTTGAGCATACCGCAATTTTTATGCCGTTCTCTTTCAGTTCTTCAAGCAATTCTCTTATTCCGTCATACGCATCCGTATCATAAAGATAATCATTTTCATAATTTTCGTCATACATATCACGCACTTTTTCAAACATTTCCGCATTATCCTTGCCGTAAACTCCGAGCATTCTGTGAATAAGTTTATCTCTGCCGTCACCGACATATATTTTATAATCCTCTACCGGAATTTCGGGCAAACCGAATGCCGCAAGTGCAATATTACCAAAATGTGCAATAGCATTTATCGTATTTGTAAGCGTACCGTCAAGATCAAATATACACGCTTTAATATTACTCATAAAATCACCTCATTATGTTAATTATATATCTTGAAAACTATTATGTCAATGTGAATAGATTATGAATTTTTCTTGATATGCTTGATTTTTAAAAAACACTGTGATAGTATATCATTAAAGCTTCTACAAAATTGTTTTTTGAAGAAAGGATATGTAAATATGAAAAAAAGTTTAATCGTTATTGCCGCATTAATTCTTGCAATGTCAGTTGCGGGCTGCGGTAAAAAGACAGAAAATACAAATACAACACCTCAGCAGACTGCGCAGGCAGATGCGTCGGGTGCATACGAAAACGGCAGTGCAACAGAAACTCTTGACGGTCAGGACTATTCAAAGAATGTCGATATGGCGGCAGTCGAAGGTACAGAGGCAAAATCAGATACAAAAGCGGACAGCTATTCGGGCGAAGTAAGCAACAATGATATTTCTATCGAGGAAGCAAAACTTATCAATTATGATGACAGCGACGTTGTTGTTGTGTCATTTGAATTTACAAACAAAACCGATTCAGACCAATCATTCAGCGGAGTATATGACGTCATCGCCGAACAAAACGGTTCTTCATTAGCTCCTGCAACAGTAATCGGCGTGGACGGTGTGGAACTTCTTACACTTTCACAAAATATTGCTCCGGGTGAAACAATTACTGTTCAAAAAGCGTACAAGCTTGACAGTAAGTCGTCACCGCTTGAAATAACAGTTCAGCCGTTCTCTTCAGACGACGAATCATTCGTTACAAAGACATTTAATTTCTAAAACAAATAAAAAATATCTCTGCACAATGCAGAGATATTTTTTATTATGCTTTAACAACCACATTTTTACCGTTAATTTTGCCCCTGTACAGCAATTTATCGGCACTTTCAAGAAGAACATCATCGACTTTACCGCTATCACGTTCGATAATTCCGAACGTCATCGTAACGTAAATATTGTTATTTTCATAAACAAAATTTTTATTTTCGATAGTTTTTCTTAAGTTTTCAACTTTTACAAATGCGCTGTCAATATCATCATTACAGAACATAAACACAAATTCTTCACCGCCCCACCTGCATATATCAACATTCTCCAAGCTGAGCGATTTTCTCATAATCTCCGAAATATTCTGCAGTACATAGTCACCGCATAAATGACCGTATGTATCGTTTATTTTTTTGAAATCATCAATATCACCGATACAAATGACCACAAATTTATTGTCCTCGCTGTCCTTAATTCGTTCCATAAACATTCTTCGGCTTTGCAAGCCTGTAAGTTGGTCGTAATTTGCAAGATTGTTAAGAGTCTTGTTTTCATCAACGAGCTTTCTATGCGTTACAGTTGCCGATACGTCCGATATGTACGCACCTATCAATATAATTCCGACTGCCAAAACGGTATTGTATATTGAAACAAAAACGATATGTACTTCTGCCTCCGAGTAAATATGACGGCAATGCAACGTCAAACCTATATACAACAGTACCTCACATATCGAAAATATATATGTTACACTACGATGTTTAAACGGATTAAAATACACAAATGTTGCCATAGAAATCAAATACAAGGCAAAATCCGACGAATATCCGCCATTTAGCACCGTCACCGTAACAAACGCCGATACTTCCAAATGCACCAGTACAATACAAACGCGATAATATCCTTTCAGCACAACAAACAGCATTAATATATAAAATATCACACTACCGATATTATACATAAACGGTATCTGCATTGAAAAATGCTTAAATATAAATAGAAACGAAATATGGAATATTTCACATAAGACAATAATCTGTGTGTAAACACTTTTAACATTGTCTTTAATTCTCATAATATATCTCCCTATTCTCTATGAGTATATTATACACGTTTCTTTCGACAAAAACAAGATTAATTCAGAGTTATTTTTCATTTTTTGCATAAAAAAAAAGTGACAGACTGAAAATCTGTCACAATGTACTCCAAATTAAAGAGCAGCCTTAGCTGTTTCAACAAGCTTTGCGAATGCAACGCTGTCAGCGATAGCGATTTCAGAAAGCATCTTTCTGTTCATTTCGATACCTGACTTCTTAAGACCGTTCATAAATGTTGAATAGTTCATACCGTTTTGCTTACAAGCAGCAGAGATTCTTGTAATCCAAAGACGACGGAAATCTCTCTTTCTTCTTTTTCTGCCTACATAAGCATTTTGCATTGAACGCATAACAGCTTGGTTAGCAATTCTGAATTGCTTGCTTTCAGCACCTCTGAAGCCCTTAGCAAGCTTTAATATCTTCTTATGTCTTTTTCTTGTATTTAATGCACCTTTTACTCTTGCCATTAGTTTCTACCTCTCTTTCGAATTATTTGTAAGGAATAAGCTTTTTAATAACTGCTGCGTTAGCCTTTGAGCAGTAAGCTTGCTTTCTTAGATGTCTTTTTCTCTTAGTTGTCTTTTTGTTCAAAATGTGTCTTCTGAACGCCTTGTTCATCTTAACCTTACCATTCTTAGTTACGTTGAATCTCTTAGCGGCGCCTCTGTGAGTCTTTATCTTAGTCTTAGCCATAATGCACACTCCTTCCGAATTAAATAATATTATGACAAGGGAGCAAGAAACATTGTCATATTTCTGCCCTCAAGCTTAGCCGGTTTTTCAACAGTTCCGGCTTCTTTAGCCTGTTCTGCAAATCTTTCAAGCAAGGTATAACCAATCTGTGAATGACTTACCTCTCGACCTCTGAAACGAACTATAACCTTTACCTTATCGCCCTTTTTAAGGAACTTTATTGCATGATTACACTTCGTATTGAAATCATTTGTATCGATAGACGGTGAAAGCTGAACCTCTTTGATGTTAATAACCTTTTGGTTCTTTCTGTTTTCTTTTTCACGCTTATTAAGCTCAAACTTGTACTTTCCGTAGTCCATAATCTTGCATACCGGCGGCTTTGCCTGCGGAGCAATCTTAACCAAATCCATTCCCTTTTCATACGCAATATCCTGTGCTTCTTTTGCACTCATTACGCCAAGCTGTTCGCCATCAGCTGAAACAACTCGAATTTCGTTATCACGAATTTGTTCGTTAATCTGCAAATCATTCTTACTAATTGTTAATCCCTCCTTAAAACATAAACAAAAAAACGGCTGCAAAACGCACCCGCACAATACACCGATACCTAAAGTATCTGTATATTTACCGCAAAGCCTTCGCCGTACGGTGAGAACGGATTGTTCTGCTTGTTTTCTTTTCTGAAATATTATATCAGATTATTTATTTCCTGTCAAGCATTTTTATTAAATATTTTCAAAAAAGGTTGCCGGCATTAGCCGACAACCCTTTTATATTATACATCTGCTGTTTTAACCGATTCAAATTCTTCTATAACTTCCTTTGACGGAGCTTTTGTGGCAAGTGACACTATAAAGATAAGTGCAAGCGATACAATAAATCCCGGAATAATTTCATATACGGTAAATATACCCGGAAGATTATCCGCACCCCATATAGCAGTCGGAACATATGCCCACAAAAGTGCTACCGCACCGCCGGATATAACACCTGCCAATGCACCGTATTCATTACAGCGTTTCCAGAACAGGCTGCAAAGAATAACCGGACCGAATGCCGCACCGAAACCTGCCCATGCGTGAGCAACGATTTCAAACACCGATGAATTAGGGTCAAGTGCAAGCAAACAAGCTATAATTGCAACAACCAAAATCGTGATACGGCTTACGTTAAGCAATGTCTTTTCCGAAGCATTCTTGTTGAAAAGCGTATTGTATATATCCGATGAGAATGATGATGACGCAACAAGAAGCTGTGAATCGGCTGTTGACATAATAGCCGCAAGTACAGCCGAAAGCAACAATCCCGCAATAACTGTCGGGAACATATTCTGTACAAGCACCATAAATACTTTTTGTGTATTTGCACCCTCAAGCATACCGTTTGCATTCAAAATGCTAAGTGATGAAGAGTCTGTAATCTGACCTGTTTTGAACATATATTGAATATACGGCGATGCCAATATACCAACCAATACTGCCATAGCAAGACTTACAATAACCCAAACCATAGCAATTCTTCTTGCAGGCTTAATATCCTTTGACGACTTTATAGCCATAAATCTTGTAAGGATATGAGGCTGACCGAAATATCCAAGTCCCCACGCAATAGCACTGACTATGCCCATTGCACCGAAACCTTCCGATACACCAAGTGTAATTTTGCCGATTTCCGACCATTCAAATGTATTTGAAGTAAGACCTTTATACATAAAGCAAGGTACAACGATTATTGCGGCAAACATAAGCAATCCCTGAAACAAGTCTGTCCAACAAACCGCTTTAAATCCGCCAAGGAATGTATATGCCGTTACAACGACAACGCTCAAAATAAGTGCAGGTATATATCCGATACCGAATACATAATCAAACAAATTAGCACCTGCCGCAAACATTGACGATGTATAAACCGTAAAGAATATCAAAATAAACAACGCCGAGAATATACGAAGTACGTTTGATTTTGAATGAAACCTGTTTTGCAGAAAGTCAGGAATTGTGATTGAATTGCCTGCAATCTGTGTATATTTTCTAAGCGGTTTTGCAACGATTAACCAGTTAAAATATGTACCGAGTGCAAGACCTATTGCAGTCCATATTGCGTTTGTAGCACCCGAACCCAACAAATATGCAGTACCCGGAAGCCCCATCAACAGCCAACCGCTCATATCCGAAGCCTGCGCACTTAGTGACGTTACCCAAACGTTCATACCGCGTCCGCCAAGTATATAATCGGAATGTGTTGAATTTTTTTTGTAGAAAACAAATCCGACCATTACCATAGCGATAAGATACAGAAGTAATACAATACCCTGTATTATACTTTGTGATGTCATATTAATACCTCTCTTTTTTAAAATATACTACTCATTATATCAAAAAAGGATAAAGTTTGCAATATTAAATATACATCAATAATTAATTTTAGCGAAATTTGCTTTTTTAATAATGCGATTTATGATAATGAAGTAAGCAATCATAAGCCAAATTGTCGCTCCGAACCACGCAACAGGTGACGCAATACATACCGCCACAAACTTCAAATACGACACAAGCACAAATGCAACAAGCGAACGCATAACCAGTTCCCAAACACCGCCGAAAAACGCAATCATACTACTGCCTATACCTTGCAGAGCATTTCTGTAAACGAACAGTAAACCGAGTATCACATAGAATACACCGTTTAGAACAAGGTATTCTTTTGAAAGTGACATAACTTCATTCTGACCGCTGCCGACAAACAATGCAACAAGCGGTTTTGCGAACATAATAACAACAAATCCGCCTACAATACCGCAAACCGTTGCGATAATCGCCGCACCCGTCACACCTTTTTTAATTCTTTCAAGCTCTCTTGCACCGTAGTTTTGTGCGGTGTATGTCGCAACCGCAACGCCCAATGACGCAAGCGGCTGTGTTGCAAATTGGTCTATTTTCGAGCCGGCTGTAAATGCCGCAACGGCAGTTGAACCGAGCGAATTAAGTGCCGATTGGATTACCATTGTACCGATTGCGGTTATCGAAAACTGAAACGCCATAGGCAAGCCGACTTCAAGGTGTTGCCAAGCAAATTTCCAAGAGAATTTCCAATCGTGCTTTGTAAGTCTTAAAATCGGGAATTTTTTCAAACTGTATACAAAGCACAATATACCCGAAATAAATTGTGCGATAACAGTCGCCCACCCCGCACCGGCAACACCCATTTTAAATGTAAGAATAAACACAAAGTCAAGTATAATATTGATAATACTTGCGATTATCAGGAATACAAGCGGTGTTTTACTGTCGCCGAGCGAACGGAGTATACTTGAAAACAAGTTGAAAAATACCGCTGCCGCAATACCTTCAAAAATTACTATTATGTAGTTGTACGAATCGTCTATAATGTCGGACGGAGTTTTCATAATCTCCAAAAGCGGTCTTGCCGCCAATACGCTTATCGCCGTCATAACAATCGTTACGGCTATACCTAAAATAATACTTGTCGCAACGGAACGCCTTACGCCGTTTTCACTGCCTGCACCGAATCTCTGCGCGGTTATAACAGCAAAACCGCTCGTCACACCTTGCACAAATCCCACAATCAAAAATGAGATTGAACCTGTCGCACCAACCGCCGCAAGTGCCTCAACACTTATAGTTCTTCCGACAATAATCGTATCTGCCATATTATAGAACTGCTGAAATATATTACCTATAAGAAGCGGTACCATAAAGCTTAATATCAACTTTATCGGACTGCCCTTAGTCATATCGTTAGTCATATGTAATCTCCTCTCTTTGTTTAATGCCTGAACTATTATAGCACAATGTTTTTATTTTTCAATACTTTTTTCAAAAATTATCAAATAATCGCAAAAGTTATAAAAAGCCAAAAATTTTTCTTGTTTTAATTGTGATTTTGTGGTACAATCGAATGGTTGTTTTTTTGAGGAGGGTAATATTATGAATAAAAAATTATTAACAAAAACACCTGTCGTCTGCGGACTTGCGATTATATGCTGTCTGCTTTGGGGAAGTGCTTTTCCTTGTATTAAAATAGGTTATCAGATGTTTAACATTCCGTCCGGTGCGGTCGGCTCACAATTTCTTTTTGCCGGTATTCGTTTCACACTTGCCGGTATACTTACAATTCTTTTTGGAAGTATTTTAAGCAAAAAAATACTTGTACCGAAAAAAGAATCACTTTTTTCTGTTTTTAAACTTTCTATGGTGCAAACAGTTTTGCAGTATGTGTTTTTCTACATAGGCTTGGCGAATACATCAGGCGTAAAATCTTCTATTATAAATGCCGCAAACGTATTTCTTTCAATATTATTCGCAGTATTTATATTCAAGTACGAAAAAATGACGGTTTTAAAAGTTTTGGGATGTGTTGTAGGATTTTTAGGAGTTGTTGTAATTAACCTTGCGAACGGCGGTTTTGATATGAGTATAAAACTTTCCGGTGAAGGTGCTATATTGCTTTCAGCGGCAGCTTATGCACTTTCATCGGGTATGATTAAAAAATATTCTAAAGATGAAAATCCTGTTGTTCTTAGCGGTTATCAGTTCTTTTTAGGCGGTATTATTCTTGTCGTTGTCGGAATAGCAACAGGCGGTAAGATTTCCGGATTTACTCTTGCATCTATCGCACTTCTTATATATATGGCGATGATTTCAGCCGTAGCATATACTTTGTGGGGAATATTGCTTAAATATAACCCTGTCGGTAAAGTTGCCGTTTTCGGTTTTACAAATCCGATTTTCGGCGTTATCCTTTCGGCTGTTTTTCTCAGCGAGAAAAATCAGGCTTTCGGTGTTCAGGGTCTTGTAGCACTTGTCCTTGTTTCAGTCGGTATATTTATGGTTAATAAATCTAAAAATTAGTTATTCTTCGGGCGGTTATTCACCGCCCGTTTTTTGTTTGCTTGCCCCTTAGCCGACTTTGCCACCGACTCTGTAAGGCGGTAATCTGCCACTTATCTCCTATTTTCTGTAATTACTATTTTGTATAGGACGGCATCCCGACGTCCCCACTCACACGCTCCGTGGGGAGCGTGACTTAATGAATATATCAGAAACGAATGTTGCGGTAATTTCAACTCACACGCTCCGTGGGGAGCGTGACTTAATCGAACTGACCGCCATTCCGGCAGATGAGCATTTCAACTCACACGCTCCGTGGGGAGCGTGACATGGTATTTTACCGAGTATGTTCAGAGATTAGACATTTCAACTCACACGCTCCGTGGGGAGCGTGACGAATGCCATTAACGAACACAAACCATTAATTTCAGCCGATTTCAACTCACACGCTCCGTGGGGAGCGTGACATCCAACAAGCGATAATAAATGAATACATCTACATTTCAACTCACACGCTCCGTGGGGAGCGTGACACTACATATTGTATATGTGAAGTCACACCACCACAACAGAGCGGACATTTTACTAAAAATCACTTTAAAAAGCGATATTTTTTACATAATATGTATTATTTTTTCAGCGAACCTCCATATAAAACCAATATCACTGCACGTTCGCTCACAAAATCAAACTGCCCTCAGGGTCATATGTTTCCTTTGCACCTATATGCTCCACTCTCCTCTTCCAATTATTACCCAAATAATAGAATCGAAGGCTATCTTGTTCTTCATCAATAATTTTCATAAGTCTATCTTTTAATTTCAAGAATGTTCCGTAATCAACATCAACTTCAAACACAGAATTTTGCACTCTTTGTCCGTAATTAACACATTCCTTTGCAACCTTGCGAAGTCTTTTCCTGCCTGCCGCATCGACAGTTGACACATCATAACTTACCAAAGTCATCATCAATATCACCTACTTCACCAAATAACACGGATACTCGTCAATTTCACCACGCACAAATTTTGCAAGCAACATACTTTGCACATACGGCAAAAGTCCCATAGGAATTTTTTCCTTCAAATACGGATGTATCATATCGGTACGTTTTTTCTCCTGCCATTTTGAGAGCACCTTTTTCCTGCCGTCATCATTCAAGAAAACTGCACCGCTTAACTGTACGTCAAAATCTTCGGGTTTAATAATTTTAAGATTTATTAATGTCAACACAAATCTTTCAACAATACATCTCCCCTCCTCGACCAAATCGCACGCAAGCGATTCACGTCCAGGACGAAGCGAATGATAAAATCCCATATAACTGTCCAATCCCACACTTTCAAGTGCCGCCGCATATTCACGGGTAAAAATCGTATATAAAAACGACAACATTGCATTCACCCTATCGAGCGGAGGTCTTTTACTTCTCATTGCAAAACAGAAATCGTCTTTTTGATGAAGAATAAGGCTGTCAAACACATCAAAATATGCCTTTGCACCGTTACCCTCCGTACCGAGTATACCATCATAATCATCTGTGATATACACGCTTTTAATACAACCGTCCAAGCGTTCTATACAATGAGTCAGCTTGCCGTCCTCATCAATTTGCGGATAATCTTTAAGCGTTCTTTTCACAACACTTTTTGTATTCGCCAATTTTGCGGCAACGGTATTTTGTCTTAAAAGTGCAGGCGGTTTTGAAAAAAGTTCGTATTGACGTTTTCTCAGCAACACATTTCCGTGTGACGCACCCTGCACGCGAGCCAAAAATCTGCCTGACGGAGATATGAAGTTAATCGGTATGCCGTAATCGGCACACTTCCCCATGAGTGCAGGCGAACAGCCAAGATAGCTGAAACAAAATATTGCCTCAATATTTGAAAACGGAAGTCGTAATTTAACCTCATTATTTTCCTTACATACAACATTTTCGCCGTCGAGAGTCATGTATATATTTTCATTTGTGACATACAAAGTATTCAAAAGTTTTCTCATACGCAATCCTCCTCAATAAGCTGTTTAATGCTGTACTTTTTCGTTTTAGGCATACACAAATCTTTAATCGAGCAACCACTGCACTTTTGGCCTTTTATTTTTGGAGGAATAACACCGCTTTCCATTACGTTTTGCATTTTACCGACCAAATCATCAAGCAATGCTTTATACCTGTCGTACTCCTCATCAAACGGCATTTTCACACGTTTTCTTGTATCGGCATAATATATGTACCCCTCACTGTTGCATTTCCAAATATAGTCCGCACACAATTTTTGAGCAAACACCTGTATCGCGTCAGTTTCTCTTATAGAGCCGTCTTTAGGCTGTGTAGGCTTGTATTCCACAAGTCTGACAGTGTACTTTCCGTCAAGGCCGTCTATCGGTACGCCGTCTTTATTTTTGCAAAACTCTATACAATCCGCAACGCCATACAAATCAAGTTCATCATTATACAAAGTAACCGAGCTTAAAACAACCTTGTTATTGCTTTTGAATTGGTGTTTGCCCGAATGTACGTTTTCGTGCATAATATTCGCCAACACAACCGAAACATTTTCAACCCAAGCATTCTCAATTTCAAGCAATCCGAATCTTCTCGGGCAATACATATAATGCTGTATTGTCCTTATATTAATCATGCTTTCTCCTGAAGTTCTACTCCTTCAGGCATATTTTTATCGACAGTGATTTCATAATCATTGAAACTTCTCGGAACTTCCACTCCGTCTTTTTTGCCGATAACAATTTTGTCAAACAACACATTCGCCGGAGCATTTCCGAGTACGGAATCATGCTTGAATACATAAAGTTTTCTTACGCACATTTTACCTCTTGCGGCACTTCTGTCGTGTTCAAACATATTGATAATGGCCTTCCACAAAAGTTCAAGGTCTTCTTCCGAAAACTTAGTAATTTTCTGTGCAAGCATAGCCGACACATATCCGTCCGCCCTGTACAAGCCATACGGTACTATGCTCTTTCTGCCCATTTCCGTTTCACCTGTATCACGCTTATCTTCTGTTGTTCTTGCCTGTCTTGTAATTGTTATATCCTGTGTAAATATCGGATCAACACTCTTTGCGAAACTAATCTGAACAGGACCTCTGACAATACCGCATGGGTCGTTACCTGTACTCATAACCGCACCGAATGTTCTTACATCAAAATAATTTTGACATATGTAATCTCTTGCCGCTCTTACCGCCTCAGGATTTTTACCCTTTTGACCTGTCTTTTCGCCTATTGCCTCATATGCCTCCGTAAATTTTGTGTTAAGTGCCTTATCAGGCTTTACAAGAATATTATAATACGGCTCATCTTCTTTAAAAATTTCCACAAAGTTGCGGATTTTTCTCTTTAAGCACACATCTGTAACAAGTCCTGCCGACGTTTCGGGATCAATTCTCGGCATATTGCCTGCATCGGGATCACCGTTAGGGTTGCCGTTTTCTACATCAAAAATAACTGTAAATTCGTATCTGTTTTTAATTGGTTCCATAATTCTCTACTTCCTTTCATATTTCCTTAGTTTTTGTGTCATTTGGTTTATATAAATCTTGCATTTGCTGATAATAGCCTATAATAAACTTACCCTGTGCATTTAATGGTAATGTTTTAGGAAAAGTTCCGTTTAGCTTATCCACAATCTCACCCGTGAGTTTTTTATACTTAGGCTTATAGTCAAGTTTTTCAATGTGGTATTGCGAAAGCTTTATAAGTTTTGGAAATACCGTTGACGGATTTGCACAAGCTGACGCAAAATATGAATCCTTAATCGTTCTATTCAATTCTTTCCCCTTGACTGATTCAATCTGAACCTTTTCAAGTACGGCAAAAAGTCTGCCGCACAGATACGCTTGATTATTATTTTCAATATCAAGTGCCATTTTTATCTCCTCCTTATTTTTTGAATATCTATCTTTTCTGTTTATACAAGCCTTGATAATACCTGCACGAACATAATTTACCGATTTATCCGTTTTCATTCGTCTTACGGCATTTTCAAGCAAAGACTCCGGATAATGTGTACCGTTTATTATTGCACCGAACACCGAAGCCATAAGCGGCGGCGGTGTGGTGTAATTTGTGCTTTGAGGCGGTTTTAATTCTCGGAATATTCGCCACATCGGTATATTTCCTTTTGAATTAACAATCATCATATCTGCTTGGTGTCTTGCTATATGTGAAAATATGTTGCCGAATTTATCACGGTATATAAATTTTTGTGCAAGACGCGAAACATTCGGAGCAATTCCCACAATATAAAACTCAACATTTTTATCAATATCGAGTTCTGTAAAATCGGGACTTTTGCCCTGATTTACGTCATTAAGCGATTTAAGCAAAATACCGTTCATTTCATCTGCATCAATCTTATCGTCAAACCCAAGCATTGAAGCAAACAAATCCGTTTCTTTTGAATCGTCATCTGACATCGCCCAAAATACAACTGTCATATCATCAAGATATATTCTGTGATTTTTGTCTGCGATTAAAGTGTTTAATGCCTCTGTGTAGTGTTTCATAGTAGTTTGCGTTATGGAACTGTTGTACGCCTGTTCTTTGCCGTATGAACACTCTGCCGTATTATTTACGCAAACCATTAACGCACCTGTTGCATTTGCATTTCTTACACCCTTGATTTTATCGTGCGTTACCGATATTTCGCCTTTTTCTCCCGTAACGGCACATATGTCATTACCCTGCACCGGTCCGACTGATTTTTTCAGTTCCGTTATCTTTTGAGCAATTTCGCCGTCAGTATCGTGCAATTTTATTTCAGGGTGTCCGTCAAGACCGAAAATAAAATTTGCCGTCGAGTATGCCTTGCCGAGATTTACAAGCAACTCATTTTCGGTTTCGTCCTGCGGATTCCACTTTTGCAGAAAGTTTCTGTATGCCGTAACTATATCCGATGTCATACCCTCTGTAAATTCAAGGTTTTTGTCCACAAACGCTTTATGCGATTTCTTCGCCTTATCCGTACTGTCCTCAGTTGAATATGTACCGCTCTTATTGTCGTAATTAAGTCCGAAAATATATAACGGTCTGTGTTCGACAATATTTCCGTCTATACCAGGTTTCTGTGTTCTCTCCGGCAAAACCACCGATATAGGCTGAAGTTTGGTTTTACCCTTACTGTCGGGTTCACTTTCCTGCTCCACGTTTATAATATCGCTTACTGTACCGTCTTTTCTCAGCATAATCATATGCGTGATATTCTGTCTTGAAAAACCGTCTTTGCAAACCTTGTCATTTCTCGCAAGAATATCATAATATTCATTCAAAGCCTTTATCAGCATTTCATCATCTCCCTATATTTTGCTACATCTATAACACCGTCAATCATATGCGGTCTGTAAAAAAGTGCGTCTGCCTTGTCCGAAAAATTACGTTTATCCCAATCATTATCTTTCGGATGTCCACCGTCCTCAAACTTCATATGATACAGCATAAATCCTAAATCCGTATCACCTTTTAACGTATCCGAAACATTTTCAAGCGGAAATTCCTCCACAAGCTCAATACTCTTTACGGGAAATTCACGACACCCAAGCACAGGTTGTCTGAATTGTTGACCGTTTCTTAAACGTCTTAGAAGAATATTATAATGCTTTTCCTCCGACTCGTCATCATGGTCACTCTGTATACCCGTAAGTTCAAAGTGAAATTCCACGCCGTAACATACATCTTTCAAAATCATACTTCCGCGTTGATTTATCATATCCTTAGTATAAATCGTTGCATCACCTGTACCGTTTTTCATACTTTTTTGTACCGACTGCAATTTTATTTTTTCCTTAACCTCATTACGGCGAACATTGATAAATGTTATCGGATTAAAAACGATAATCTTATCAATTACATACCGAATTGCCGGTTTCCAATACACCGACTTTATCAGTCCCTCAAGAGCTCCCGGTGTCGGAACATCATAACTCACACGTTCAACTTTCATTTCAGGGCGGTTAAATGCGGCATAATCGCCTTTAACCATAATTTTAAATCCGTAACTCATTTTAACCTCCTCATACAAAATAATCTACATCATTTTCCAACGTCAAACCCACGTCCGACTTATAATAATCTGTATTTGCAAGTATGCAAACACCACAATCAAGCTGTTCTATAATCCCCTCTTTAATCATTTCTTCAAGCTCCCAAATATGTACGGACGCGCTGTACTGCTGTAATTTTCGTTTTACGGACAGTTTTCCGTATCTGAGCTGTTCAATCAAATCTTTATTTTCATCACGCGGAATTACTATTCCTATAACTTGATTTTTGATAAACTTAAAATTATCGGCATACGTTCTGAACGGTATTTCATCAAATTTCAAATTTTCACCCATAAGCGAAGTTATGGTACTTTTGTCTATATTGCCGTCATTAAATGCAAATAAGCGACTGTAATATTCTTCAATACATTTGTCGGTTGAAATATTGTCAAATTCCTCAAATAAATTTCGTGTTATATTTGATTTAAGCTGAATTTCACCTTTTCCGCCGTCTGTTTCAAAAACAAACACATCGCCCATATCCATCTTACCCTCACGGTTACATCTACCGCCGGACTGCAATACGTTATCAATCCCCGCAATTTCTCTGAACACCGCCTTAAAATCAAGGTCAACACCCGCCTCAATCAGTGATGTTGAAATCACAGTCGTATTAATTCCGTTCTTTATATCTTCCTTTATTTTTGCAATAATCTCCGAACGGTGCAAAGGCGTCATATATGTTGACAAATGATACTTGTTACCGCTGCACATATCATATAATTCCCTTGCCGTTTTCCTTTTGTTCACAATTATAAGTGCATTGTCATATTCCTGTGCCTTTTCTGCCAGTGAAGCAAGTTCACACTTTCCGATATACTCATATCTGCACTTATCAAATACGTTAAACAACGACGTATCCTTAACCGCATTTTCTATTTTGACATCTGACATATACCTTTCCATAAATTTATCATAATTTGGCATTGTCGCCGACATCAAAATTGCCGTACTGTTAAGATACTTCGTCACATACCCCATCGCCCTTAAACAAGGCTGAATATAGTCAATCGGCAGCATATGTATTTCGTCAAATATGATAACACTGTCCGCCAGATTATGAAGTTTCCTAAGTCGTCTGCCTTTATAATGATACAGTGATTCAAAAAATTGAATATTCGTTGTTACTATAAGTTTTGCGTCCCAATTTTCACAGGAACGTTTTAATTTTTCCGAAGTTATTTCGTTCTCATCTTCATTTTTATCATCATCAAAATCATAATTTGAATGGTGCTGCAACACAGGAAGTACATCACCGAAAATATCCTCGAATACCTTTGCTGTCTGTTCAATTATACTGACATACGGAATTACATATATAATACGTTTTTTCTTATTCTCTATCGCAGTTTTCAAAGCCGCTCTTATACTGCAAAGAGTTTTTCCGCTGCCTGTCGGCATATTCAATGTATACACATTCGCATTCGATTCAACGCTTTTATAAACCTGTTCTTGTATAATACTTCTTGATTCTTGAAGTTTGGTTTCTATTTTAAAAGAATTAAGTTTTTCACATACTTTTTCGTATGCTTTTTGAAAATCTCCGTCTATACCTCTGTCTGTGTTGGGAGTTACAAACCGCTCCGTATCTATAAAATCCGCATCCGTAAGGCATGAAAACAAATATCTTGTAAAAAAAGAATACCTTTCAATAATTTCTCTCTGATTACTGACATCAAAAAGTTCTCTCAAATTATCTTTGGGATATTCAAGTTTAACTTCATTTTCATACGCAGAATAATCGCCGGTTTTTCGTTTCATTCTGCCGTGCAAGGTCGAATCTTCTTCACCGTCAACTTTCGTTCCGCCGTCAGGTAAACCCGAATGATGTCCCGCAACGCAATACTCAATCATAGGCACATATGATTTCGGCGGTGCTTTCGCAACTTCTTTTGCACCGCATATTGCGTGTTCCACTCGGATATTTTCCGCACCGTTTATACGTTTTTGAAAACCCGATGTATACTTGCCTATATCGTGTATTTGCCCCACAAATTCGGCTATATCCGCCCAAAATTCATTTGCATTTTCACGACATAACTTCGACGTTCCGTTCAAGTGATCCAAAAGCAGCTGTTTCCGTCCGTCGTCTGATGTATGTCCAATATATTCCATAGCAATCATCCTTTTTGTACAAATTATACTTTTATCATATCACTTTATTCGTGCAATTTCAACATATATTTTACTTTTTAGTAATTATCTATTAAATATACCTATAATTTTTATATATTTGCACCAAAAAAGGAACACATAAACAAAGCATACGCATTGTTTATGTGTTCCCCAATGATTAGCTTAATTGAGTCTGCAGACAAATCTGCAACGATTTTGACTGCATTCTGTTTAATTATTATTGATATTAAAGCAATATCTCGCCTTTTCAGGCACTGAGCCTATCATACAAGGATTATGAATACTGAAATAATCCATAACATAACCCTTGTCGGTATAGATGTTTACACTCTTTTTGTCTTTCATCATTCCCGTATTATTTTCAATAACAATCTTCTTTATTTTTTTACAGTTGATTTCAATGTCCGAACGAGTGTAATTGCAAATAATACTTGCATCTGTATTTTCCAAATTCACAGAATTGTTCAAAATGTATATTCCCTTGTACTCATCATCTCTGTTCGAGTAAGAAGAAAAGCATCTCAAACCTCTTGTTTCGATAGTATTTCCTATATATTTCTGTTCAAATTCAGTCGTCAGCTTAATATATATCGCCTCTGTAGAGCCGGTATAACGCGCAACGGAATTTTCGCCTGTATTTTTTACTGTATTGTGATAAACCAATTCATACGGACCTTCGATACCCGTTTCAACGCAATTTTGTACAACGTTATTTTTCACAATCGTATTAGGGAGTGATGTTCCCATACCCGCGAATATCGCCGCACAACCGACACCGCTTGTAAGTGCATTCGTATCATTTACGGACGGTTTGCCGAAACCGATATTTTTGCACACATTATTTTCAATAACGTCTGCATATTTGCCCGAAACAGTCGGAGTCCAATAATCAATCGCCCCCCAAACGCTGTTGTTAATCGTGTTATTTCTTATAACATAATCGTCAACATCGCCGACAAAACTTATCGTCTTACCGCAGCTGTTCTCGAAAGTACAATTTTCAATAAGAACATTTTCAGCCGGACTTTGTGCATCACCGACTATTCTTATACTGTAACCGCTGTTTGAACTGTCCGAAATCTGATTGCCGCAATTTGTGAACTTACTGTTCAAAATCGCGATATTACTGCAATCTCTGAACACAATTCCGTTGTTTTCAAAATCGGTAAAAGAACAGTTGTTGAAAATAATATTATCGCAATTTTCAAATTTTATCATAGGAAAATTTTCAAAATCTATATTTTCGACATATAAATTCTCAACATTCTTCACAATCTGATATGACGGCACATCGTCCGAATAATCTGCAACAAGCGTTGCCCGTTTTCCGCCGGAAGTTTTTATCACCGTGTCTGAATTGAATATTGACGGATATTTTCCGTATTTAATTGTACTGTGAACTTTGTATTCATTCGGAGCAAGTGTGTTTATTGTTCCGTCTTTGCCTTTTATGTCGTTTGAAACACTGCCGGCAGAAAACTCATACAAGTCAGTTCCCAACAGTACTGATGACGTATCATAATTCTTAAAATCCGCTTCGGCGATTTCTTCGGGTGTAAGTTTAAACAGTTCACCGTTTTTCGATTGAATGTTCGACTTGTGACTGTCTATCTCCTTACGTATTTGCAAAACAGCATTGCGTGCCGAATTACTGTCCGCCGCGTATACAAAATCCGCACCGAATGTCATGCACATCATCAATACCGTTAAAAGAGCCGTAATTTTTTTCATTTTCAACTCCATAGCCTTTCTCAAATAAAAAACCAACTTTAATAATAGCGTCTGTAAAATTGCAAATTCAATTCATACAAATTTCAACCGCCATTACATACATTTTATCATTAATTATTCATTTAATCAAGACTTTTCGATTAATATTTTCAAATAAAAAAGCATATCATTTCCAAAAATGATATGCTGAAATTTTTAATAATTTTCTGCGTGAATTTCAAAATATGCTTGCGGGTGATTGCACACAGGACAAACCTGCGGAGCTTTTACGCCTACAACAATATGACCGCAGTTACGGCACTCCCAAACTTTGACTTCACTCTTTTCAAAAACCTCTTTTGTTTCAACGTTGTGAAGCAATGCACGGTAACGTTCTTCGTGAGTTTTTTCTATTGCGGCTACCATACGGAACTTTTCAGCCAATTCGGTAAAGCCTTCTTCTTCGGCAGTTTTTGCGAAATCGGCATACATATCTGTCCATTCAAAATTTTCGCCCTCTGCCGCCGAAACAAGATTTTCTGCCGTTGTTCCGATTCCGTTTAATTCTTTAAACCACATTTTTGCGTGTTCTTTTTCATTGTCGGCTGTTTTCAAAAACAAATCCGCTATTTGTTCAAAGCCGTCTTTCTTTGCCTTCGACGCAAAATATGTGTATTTGTTACGCGCTTGCGACTCACCCGAAAAGGCAGTTCTTAAATTTTCCTCTGTTTTTGTTCCCGAATATTTGTTTGCCATTTATATTACCTCCGTAAATTTACTCATATATAATATATACCACTATACACGAATTTTAAACAACATTTTTCTATGTCTTGCATTTTTCCGTTTTTTGTATTAATATATGTTTTGGGGTGATGATATGAATGTTGAAAAAAATATGTTTACAATCGGTGAAATGGCAAAATCAATCGGAATTACAAGAAAAATCATATTGAATTACGAAGCAAAAGGATTGATTACTCCGGACGTTAAGGACGGCAAAAACGGAAATCGTTATTATACCGTAGATACGTTCACTAAAATTCGTACAGTACGTATTTTTCAAAAGCTCGGTCTGTCGCTTGATGAAATTCACGCCTATTTAGACGGTAAAACAGATTTATTACCGCTTATCCGCCGCCTTGAAGCTATGCGTGACGAAATAAATTTGAATATTGAAAAGTTGTATGAAAGAGCAAACACCAATCCCACACAAATCAAGGAAATCCACATTGACAAGCAAACGATTTATCGACGCACTTTTACTACGGAAAGTATTCTCGATAAAACAAATATTCTGCGCGATACCGCAATACTTGCCATGCGTGAATACGGTACCGATATGACAAGGCGAATGTATTTTTTAGAATACTCATTGTCCGCACCCAACGAAATTTCTTACTGTGTTGCCGTACCGCCTGAAAGCAGCGGCGAACATATCGTCGTACTGACACCAATGCGTGCAATTTGCATTTATCATCACGGTGCATATGAGGAACTCCCGAAAGTTCGCGAAAAACTTTTGTTGTATGCCAAAGAGCATAATCTCACACCTTTGGGAATGTGCCGTCATACATATCTTGAAGGTCCCCCGCAACATAAGGATAAAAAACTTTTCATAACACAAGTGGCTCTGCCGATAGAAGAATAAAAAGCTCCCGAACATATAAGTTCGGGAGCTTTTGTTTTTTACATAAAGAACGGGAAAAAATCGTTCTGAACCATATATCTGTTATTTATTTCTTCGATTTGCAAATCGGTATAACCTCTGTTTACCGCTTTTCTTGTGTTTAAATTAACAGCTTGTACCAAACCGATTACTTTTTTTGCATTATTATCATTTAATTCAACATTATACTTGTCAAACAAACTAAGAATATCAGGAGCGTTTTCATTGCTCATTTTACATTCCATTTCAATTTCAAAGCATAAGTTTTCGCCCTTTACTTCATCCATACCCATTCTCTTAATCAAGTAATGTCTAAGCGCAAGATATTCGTTGGTTTCTTCAATATATCCCGGGTTAGCCATTTTCATAATCTTTTTTCTTGACGGAATATAGAACGGCTTGTTACCTTGCGTTTTCAACAAATCATCATAAAAACCTTCTTCCAAAACATAAGTGTTTACAATCGAATTGTTGTATATTTCCCACAAATCCATTTTACCGTTGACAGTATTAATCAATTCCATAAAATCTTCTTTTGAAATATCATGATTTTGCTTGTCGTATATTTCAAAAACCTTGTCCAACGGAACAATTTCGTAAAGTTCCGCAAAAACATTGCAGTAATTTATTATTTTATCTCTGACTTCCAAACCGCCTTTTGATTCGTTTGTATAACATTTAGCAACTAAGTATTTTACTTCGTCACACAAGCTGTACTGTTCATTTTCAAACGATATATAACCTAATTCCAATAAAAGTCTGATTTTGAAAACGTCTGACTGTTTAATTTCATTGCTCTCGCACCAATTTACAAGACATTCTGTTTGTTCTTTGTCAAGCGCCGCAAGAACCGTCTTAAAATACTCGTCTGATAATAATATTTTCGATATGCTTTCTGCCACTTCGCCCTTGTTCATTTTTGAACGACCTTTTATATTAAGCTCTTTTGCCAAGTCAAGCATTTCGGGCTTTTTCCAAGACATTATATTATCAAATATTTTCATTTTTCTACCCCTTAATATTTTTTTAATATTATATCATTAAATTTTCACATATACAAGCCATAAAAATAAACAATACTTTCCGCAAATTCTATCCGTCAAGTCAGCCAAACCTCTAAAAATTCCGCATAAAGCAACACCTGCGGCGAGTGTTAGAGTTCAAGGCAACGCCCTTAGCTCCCTCACAAATACCGCAGGTGATATTTTAAACTATATCAAATTGTTTTGAGTATGTCTAACTTTGATGTGCCCCTCTTTTTAAATCAAAGCCGGTAAGAGGGTTATATTAATCATATTTATCCTATTTGACACTCACAGTCACTGCCATCTTTCGGCTCGGATATGTGACTTCGTCACCACCTCAAATGAACCGTATATTATTTTATCAGCCTACAGCCTCATTCGGATCGTCATACGCAGTCATACCCGGTATTATCCAAATTGTTTGGTTCTTTTCTTCCCAGTCAACTCGACAATCCAACACATCTGTTATATCACGAAGTTTAAAGTAGTTGTTACCGTCGATATTATAGCAAGTTGCCTGAACGGGAACTCCGTCAAGAGTTAGAAATGCCGATGAAGAAACGGCTGTTCTCGTTTCACCGTCACCTGCCGTCAACTCACCTCCGACCGATGTGTAATCAAAATAGCTTAACATATCAATCGAATTTGTTGACGCGTCATACTTAATATCAAATGTTTTAATTGTTCCGTTAAGCATTTCCGCAATATCTCTGAGTTTGAAATAGTTACTGTCGTCAATGTTGTATGCAACGGCGTTATATTTGTTACCGTCTATATAAACAGGCTGTGTTTTGGCAACAGATGTTTTACTGAACTCAGTTCCCGGATAATATGTAAACGTTTGATAATGTTCATCATTCTGTAGGATATAACGAATATTTCCGTCATAAAGAATGGTATATGCTTTTCCCGTTTCTATTTCGTCAGGATAATCAGGGTCTGGAGTATACGAATAATCTTCAATATTATATACATTAGCCCAATCTTGATCATTTAAAAAGCTTATTTCATTTCGATTTAAAATGTCCGCATATATTTTAGCTCCCTCATATGACTCGCCGTACTCATGCGCCTTAAGAAGCTCATAAGCCTCTTTTGTATATGCCTCTGCACCATATGCACTCCATGGCGAATCAACCGCAAGAACACCAATCGGCGCACCAAGTGCCGCTATACCCGATGCTGACGGTGTGCTGACAAAATCAGTCAAATTGCTTGTAGGAATATAACATTCTTTTGAATTGAAATAGATTTTTGAATTTGTGCCGTCATAATCTTTTTCAATAACATCAACTGTTGTACCTGTTTTCACCTTGCCCACAACTGAAGAGCCGTCCGAAACATCGCAGTCAGCACTTACTTCCGCCTTATACGAAATAGCCGGCTTTTGAGTATTTGTGTACTGCACATTAACATACTGTGATTCAACATAATACAAACCGTGCTTGTAATAAATCTTGTAATGACCGTTTTGCGGCGTTGCGTCCACTATTTGAACAGACTGATTTATTTTGTAAACACCCGATTTTACATAATCCGTTGAGTCGGGAGTTGTCTTTACCATAAGCGGAGCGGTTGCTTTTCCGATAGCTTCAATTTCCGGAGGAGTTGTCACTTGATTGTTAATATCTAAGATATAACAATTTTTTCTCGGTACAAAATATACGGCAGGTTTCCAGCTTGTGAAAGCAGTACCGTCTTTTTCGCCGCATTGTCTGATTGTACCGCGTGATTCGTCAACACCGCCTTCGCTCCATATTGCAACCCAATCTTCGTTATATCCGACAACGTCAAATTCACTTGTTGCACCTGCATAAAATGCTGTGTTGGCATTTGCCTCTGTTCTTGACTTTTCCGCAAACGGAGGATCATAGCCGATTTCTTTAAGTTCGTCCAATCTCTTAGAGTGATAATTAATCGGCGGATTGCCCGGATAGAACGATGCCTTTACCGAACCGAATTTACCCTCATCACCGATATGTATAACTGCTTTACCTACTAACGGTAACGATGCCGGTCTTTTATGTCTTACCCATTCAGTCGGAACTTTTGCGTAGAAATTCATTTCTTCACCTTCAGTTGTTTTTGAACCGCCGTAGATGTAATCAGCAAGGAAAACCATATTTATTGCGTGTTGATATTTTTCATCATCCGACTTTAAAGACTCATTCAACTTTTCTTCAAAGTCCTCTGCCGCCTCAAGTGTATCTTTTCTGTTTGCATAAGCATACACATAACCGATTGTACCGTCTTTAAGCTGAACTTTGTGGTAATTGTCCGCTATTTGGTCCTTGCCGTTTATGTACGCCTCCAAAACCGTCAGTTTCTCATTTTGGTACACAACACTGATACTTCCGGACGGTGTCGGATTTTTTGTGACGTTCATACTTCCTACTGTTACATAAGCCTCACTGCCGTCCTCAATATCCGTTGCGAAGACAGGCACTGCAATCATGGTAAATACCATAATCGCCGCAAGCAATGTGCTAAAAACTTTTTTCATTTTAATCCCTCTTTTCTTAAATTTTTTATTCCGTCTTGGCAGACTATGTTCTATAATTATTATACACCGTACACCGATGTACGATGCAATGGATTTTCAAAAAAAATTAAATTTTTTCTGAAACAAAAACTTTTAATGTCATATCAAAAGGAGTTTTATTTTTCATTGCTAAAGCTACACTGAACCTCGGAACTGTCTGTTTTTCATAATACAGCAAAACCTCCTGCATAATCACAGGAGGTTTTTGTACTGATTTATCTTCGGCATCCACAGTCACTGTCATCTTCCGGCTCGGATATGTCATCTTGATCACATTCCAAGAATTCGCCCCTCTCAGGCGGGAAGAATTCGTCAACCGGGAAATCTATTCTCTCAAATAAGTCACAAGGATTGTCATCCGTTGCCCCTACACATTCTTTTTGAGGGATACAGAAGTCATATGACGGGATAAGAAGTTGAACGTGGCGTTCGATTTTAATTATGGAGAAAATACCCAAAGATACGAACACACGTTTTGCCTCATTGCCTGTTACAAACTGATCGTCAAACACTCTGCAAACCGACGCAGGCACAGACGCCAAATCGAAATCATCATCACAGCAACAAGATTTTCTGTCACGTACATCAACAAGCTTTGCACCCAATGTTATCGGGTCTACCACCTCTACCACAGACCACAAAATGCAAGGTCAATTTTTTACCTAATTTATTATAGTCTAAATATATCATATTATCCCTATAAAATCAAGTCTAACCGTAATTGACAAATCAAGTATTTCATTCTATAATATAGCTATCTGATTGATAAAAGGAGGGATTTTATGAAATACATTTTAATGCACAAAGATATACCCGTCTGTGAAATTGAAATATCCGACGCAAGTTTTTCTATTGAAAATGTAAGCAAAATATATAATCCCGAACACATACCTCTTGGTCTTTCAGAAAATGAAAAAATCAATCTCAGAAAGTTTAACAAATGGTATAAAGGACGTTCTATTCCTGCGAGCAGACAAGGGCTTGCAAATGCACTTGATATAATCGGTGTTACACACCAAGACGAATTGATTTTAAAATGTTACGGTTTGAGTTTATCCGACCAATATTGGTTTAAACCGAACGATGTAAATTTACAATGGAAAGACATCAACTTTTTCGATAATGATTTTAGTGAAGATGTCGGCAATGCGTTATTCGGTACTCCAACCAAAAGTGACAGTTTTTCGCTTATATCACCCGACAATACTTCGGATGGATGGCTCAAAAAGAAATGGACAATTATAGACGGAAAACGTTGTCTTATAAAATCAGGCAGCGCACCGTTTTTCCAAGAACCTCTTAATGAAAAAATAGCGTCAATTCTGCAAAGCAGATTAAACTATATGCCGTTTGTAGATTATGATTTAATTTTTGATGATGAACAACCTTTATCGGTTTGCGAAAATTTTATCACACCTCAAACGGAGCTTATAAGTGCTTACAGCATATATGAAACTCTACCAAAAGAAAAAAATATATCATCATACGAGCATTTCAAAAGATGTTGTGAAATACAAGGAATTGCAAATACAGAAAAGTTTCTTAATTATATGCTTGCCGTTGACTACATTATCGCCAACAGCGACCGTCATTTTCGCAACTTCGGCGTAATACGAAATGCAAATACTCTTGAATGGATTGGCTTTGCACCTCTATTTGATTGTGGAACAAGCCTATGGTTTAATCAGATTGCAAAAAATATAAAACCGATAAAATATGACGAAAGCAAGCCATTTGCCACTTCTCACGCTAAACAAATTGGATTTGTAACTGATTTAACTTGGCTTGATTTTCAAAAACTCAACGGCATTGAAAACGATTGCAAAAAAATTTTAAGTTCATCAAAATACATTGATGAAACACGTTGTGAAAATATATGCTATTCAATTTCAAAAAGAATAGATATGCTAAAAGACTTGTTGTGATACTTCTCACAACAAGTCTTTTTATAAGTGGGTGCGGACATATTCTTTTAAATATTTATATTATCTCAAAATCGTGAAACTACTTCTTTGCATTTTCCTCTAATTCCAATAGATATTTATCATAATCCGACATGAATAATCTATCCTGAATGATTCTATACTTTTCAAATTCAGTTTCTGCATGAAGCTTTGCAATCTCAGCAGACACTTTACCTGCATCCTTTAAAATTCCATACTCAAACATTTCAATGAAACTATTAAGACGTTTCTCCCAATCTTGCATTGTCAGCGGAATATGTCTTAATGTCATACTTTCTGCAAAATCTAAGTATGCCGTAACCATACGATTTAATTGTCTCATCTCATCTTGACTCAAATAATTCTTGGCAATTATAACATCGCTTTTCTTAATCTTTCCATTCGGTGAATCTGCCCATGTAATTAATCCCATATGCTCTTTTGTATGGTCTGCCCTTTCTACAATCAATTCAGCCGCTGTATGTCCATGAACGGCATAATGCATTTTATTCTGAACTGTTGCATAAAACCTCTTGGTTGTTGCCGAATTTCTATCATAATCTATCGCCGTTGCATACAGGTCAGTGATTTTCTGATAAAACTTTCTTTCGCTTGCTCGTATTTCACGAATACGTTCTAACTGTTCATCAAAATACTTTTCTGTTAGATATGTTCCACGCTTTAACCTTTCATCATCCATAACCCAACCTTTGATAGTGTAATCTTTTGCTATTTGATTAACCCATTTTCTAAACTGTACGGCACGTTCAGAATTAACCTTAAATCCTACTGCTATAATCATCTCTAATGAGTAGTGATTTGTATTATAAGTTTTTCCGTCTGCAGCAGTTATCCGAAATTTTTGGATAACTGAATTCTCCTGCAATTCACTATCACTAAAAATCTTTTTTATATGATAGTTTATTGTGCGAACATCTACATCATATAATGTTGCCATCATTTTCTGTGTCAACCATATATTCTCATCCTCGTAACGCATCTCAATGCTATCAGCTTGGTCTCCTACAGATGCAATATAAGTCAGATATTCTGCCGCACTTGAACGAATAGTTATTTCATCTTTTTTCTTTGTCAAATAGAATTCCTCCTTCATCATAAGATCATCCTATTATTCCACAATCGCATAGCACATTTTACCTTTAAACGCCACTCCGTATTTGATAATATTTTTGTAACCGTCTTCCCTTGCTTTTGATGCATAGTCACGGTCATTTATTTGTTTTAATGCACGTTTGGCGGCATCATCTGCCGTTTCATTTTTACCACACACTTTAAATTCTAAAATCACTGCATTTTGTGCCACATCTTGTTGATACAAAACCAAATCACTACGCTCGTCACCGGTTTCACGATTCGATTCTACCTTATAGTACACATTACCCGACAGCAATCCTGATATTAAGCCATTATAAAATGATTCCGTACTGTCATAATAGCTTATAGTTTTTCTCAACAAATCAGTTATTTGCTCCGCAAAGTCTTGTGCATTACGTCCGAGCAAAGCTTTATACAAATTATCTTTATTAATTGCCTTTTTATATATTTCAAAATATTGAATTATTATATCTGTATAACAGCTTTTTATTTCAAGATTAGGAATGACAAGTGAATAGATTGTAGGCTCGCCTATCACTTCACCTGTTTTGACTATTTCTTTTATTTTCAGATAACCGGTAAAGAACAGAAAGCTCCATATATTTTCATTATTTTCAGTTAAATCACCGTACGTCACTGTTTCTTTTAATACAGTTTCTACGCTTCCGCCATGAATTAAATTTTCAATAATATCCTTTGTTTCATTATCTGCCTGACTGACTAACGTTCTGATAATATTATTTGAACTTGTATTGGTCCACCATGGTATTGCAGATATATCTTTATCTTCTGACCATTCTTTTACTTGATTAAGTACACTCCACGGATTATATACTTCAGATTTTCCAAACAAATATCCGTCATACCACTTCTTCATAAGTTGCGATTTTTCTTCTATATTATAATATTTCATCAATTCGTCTACTTCATATTGCACAAATCCGAAACTTTCAGAATATTTATTTGAAAGTATTGAATTTACCGCAAGATTATTAAGTCCGGTAAAAATACTTTCTTTTGATATTCTAAGACAACCTGTAATTACAGAAAACTCTAATGCTGAGTTTGTTTTTAAAGCAGCTTCAAACAATGAGCGGATAAATCTAACCATTTCATCATAATACCCTGAAAAATATGCATCTTCAAGCGGTACATCATATTCATCAATTAGTATTATTGTTTTTGTTCCGTAATATTGTTTTAGACATATGCTCAAAAGTTGTATAGAGTTACTCCATACTGCATCTTCATCCATTGACAAAATTTTTTTATATTCATCTTTATATTCATCTGCCAATTTATCACTGTCTAAAATAAATTTATTATTTATAAATTGTCTCTGTATTTCATATTTTAATCCTCTCAACGCTTCTCTATAATCACCTTGCTTCGCACACTTCAAAGACAACGTAATAACAGGGTGAGTATTTCTGTACATAGCCAATTCTTCATAATGCTCCGATATTTTCAGTCCGTCAAAAAGATAAGCGTTATCCTTTTCATTTATATCGAAGAAATATTTAAGCATACTGAAATTCAGCGTTTTTCCAAAACGTCTTGGGCGAGTTATTAAGTTATTCTGTCCGCCGCTATGCAGAAGTTCATAGATAAGCATTGACTTATCAACATAATAAAAGCCGCTGTCTATAAGCTGTTTGAAATCTTCATAGCCTATGGGTATTCTCTTTTTACCGTTTGTCAATAACATATTCTCGCCTCCCGTATTCGTATAATGTAAGTATAACACAAATTTTTACCTTTATCAACGTTATATTTTACTTCATAAATATTTCCACCGACTTATCCGGATACACAACTATCTTTTCAATTATCCGCCGCATATCGTCATTGGTATATTCGTTCTGCATGAGAATTTGCTCAATATCTTTATGTATATCATCAATGTGCGTGGCTTTTTTCTGAATTTCATCATACACTTTTAATTCCTCATCAATACTTCGCATGCCCTCGTCAATAGCGGACATTTCTTTTTTGAGTTCGTCCATTGTGATAATATCCGCCGCAAACATTTCTTTAAATTTACTCCGACGTTTTTCAAGTGACTGTCTTGTATCAGTCAATTTCGACACATCAACATTTGTCGTTTGTGCTTGATATTGTTTCATCAGCTTATCCGCAAACGCTTTTTTATCTTCTATTGCCGTAAGCAGATATGATTTAACTTCATTAAGCAGTTCCTGCTCATCAACAGTGACACTGTTTGTACAATGAGCATTACCGTTATTGTTATGCACACAACAACGGTATCTCACATAACGATTTTTCCATTGATACACCTTTGCGGTAAAGCTTTTGCCGCACTCACCGCATTTAATCAAATTTGAAAACAAGTGTCGGTTTGAAAATCTGTTGCCGGGATTGTCATTTTTATATTGCTCTTGTCTTTCTTTAATTTTATGCTGAACAAGTTCAAAATCATCATCGCTGATTATTCTGAGTTCGGGACGTTCATGTATGTACCATTCCTCCGGCGGAATTGCTTCTCTTGTTCCCGAAAGAAAATCCTTTGTAACGCTTTTATTATTTATAATCTTACCTATATATATCGGATTTTGCAAAATCCTGCGTATGGTTTTAGGAACCCATTTAGCTTGCTTTTTTGTCGGAATAGCCATTTCATTTAATTTAATGGCTATCCGCCTCGTGCCTTCCCCCTCTATATACCACTTAAACATCAACTGCACAATATAGCTTTCCTGTTCATTAATTTCAAGCGTGTATGTATCTATTTTATTGTAGCCGTAAACCACATTCGGGACACGACCTTTTTTTGCATTTTGACGTTTACCGAAAATTACACGTTTGGACAAGTTAGAACTTTCCTCTTGTGCAAGTGCGGCAAACACCGTCAATACAAATTCACTTTCACCTATAACCGTCTGATTATTCGACAGAAATCTGACATCAACACCATTGGAACGCAAGGTGCGGATACCGTATAAGAAATCAGACGTGTTACGGGCAAATCGGCTTATATCTTTTACCGCAACATAGTCAAATGCTCCAGTTTTGGAATCTTCCAAAAGTTGAGTAAACGCTTCACGCTTGTTCATGCTTTTGCCGCTGATACCCTCGTCAGCGTATATTTTCACCAACGTATCGCCCTCTTTATCGGCGTACTGCTCGAAAAATTCACGTTGATTTTCAAGAGAAGATAGCTGTTCCTCTTTCTCTGTGCTGACACGACAATATGCCGCCATTCTCATTATACCGCACCTCCTTTCCACTTGGTTTATGTATAATTATCTGCGCTTAATTGGTTTCCTCGAAAGTATCTTCAATAATTCAGACTCAAGTATTTGCTTACTCTTTGGTGGTCTGATTTTAATGTGCATAGTATCACCCCCTATAAAATGGTATGCTGAATTAAACTTTTATATTTTAACTACGTTTCGCATCCTCTTTTAAGTCACTGATTTTCAAAACCAAATATCTTTTTCGGTTTTTCTTGTACTGCCGAATTCTACCGTTATTATCAAAAATTCCAATCTGCCTTATACGGAAGTAATCGGTAAGAGCCTTTGCTGATACAGGTTTTCTGCAATATTTGAGAATCAAACTTTGAAAATACTCACACCTAATAAAATAACATTTTTTCCCTTTGCAAGTATTCTTAAAAAATTTGGATCCTTTCTCTCCAACTTTTATGCTTTTATTTTGCAACAAACCATATAGAAGCTTCGAATAATTGATTTCTTTGGTCAATGCAGCTCTCTGTTGTTCACGTTGCATTGCACTATTAAGGATATCTCTATTGCTATCCAGAATCGTTGCCAAGTCTTTTGATAGCCCCTTTACCGTTGATTTGAATTCATCGTCGGTCAAGAAACCGCTATCACGACCATACTGACAAAACAGCCGTTCAATGCAGCCGATGAAAAATTCTGTATCGAAATCACGCGAAATTTCTTTGCAGTATTTTGCCTGAAAGCTCTTGAAACTTTGACTTATGTATGCTAAAATATCTTCGTAGTTGTTGCTTACCCAAGCGATGTACTGAATGTAGAACGCATTGATATGATTCTTATTAGCGCGTATAAGTGTTAAGATATCAGAAGTGAATTTTCTATCCATTCGTATCACCAATAGTCTTCCGATATTCGATACCGAATCAATCAGTTCCTCACCAATTAGCAATAGCTGTGAATTGATTTGGTTGGTAGCACCCTTTTTATTACGTGGAGCATTGTCAGCAAAGTTCCTAAGTATTCCTTTGACTCGTTCTTCAATAGCTCTGCGAATACGTTTATCGCTATCGCAGTACACATCGTCATAGATATACAGAATATCTTTGAAAAAACTCATTGCATCTTCAACGAATGCTTGAGTGCTTGACACTCTCGTATAATTGGGATAGCTCTCATTTGAAGAAACAAACGGACATCCCAAACCTTGTGCAAATGTTGTTTTACCGGATTGTGTTTTTGCCTCAATATAAATGACAGTCTTTGGTATATAACCTGCGTCTTTGAAAAGTTGTCTTAGCGGTGCAGACAAAATGTATATCATAGTTAACCTCATTTTTTTGTCGCACTTACCAAGCAAGTTCCAAATAGCAGTAAATGTATTTTCCGCAGATAACGATACATCCGGTGATATTGAAATATTTGATAAATAAGGATCAACCTCATATTCAATATTGTCAGTATTGCCAATCAACCTATCACCCACACAGAACACATTGTGTCCATTGATACGAGTCCACCCCAATGATTCAATAAAATATTTATTCACCGTTGGGGCTTTCGGTATCAGCAGCTTAATATACGATATGAATTTCTTGTCAGATATTGTATATAAATCAGAGCATACTTCGACAAGCTTTAGCTTATCGAGTTCCTTGATGTCGAGAGTATGTTGTACTTTGCTAACAACCCCATCTTTCTGAAAGTTAAATTCTATTGCAATCTTTGTACATTTAACTTCACCGTTTGGATATTGCAAAATAATTCTTTGCAATATCTCGGGGACACAATTAGCAAGTAACTCATTTTCGGAAGTGTATAAACAATAATTTTGACACACACATGCTTTCGGATTAAAGTGACTTAACATTGAATACCCCTCCTTGTGCATTTTCCAAAAGCTTCGCAATTTCGCGTATATCATTACTTGCCGTAATCTTTTGCAAAATTTCTTGTTTTTGATACCCTTGAATCCTTGCTATCACCGGAATAATTCGAGAAATACCGTCCTCTGCCCTTGAAAGCCGTGTTTCATGGTCAGCGAGTTGACTTTCGTGATCGGCAAGTTGCCTCTCAATAATATTGAGTTGCTTTTTCAATGCCTTTTTCTGATTTTTGTATTTTTTCATTTTGCGCCGGTCTTGTTTTGACAAAAGTTCAAGGTCACCGAAAACACTATTCTTGAGTTTCTTAACTTTTCGCTTTATTTTTCGAAGTTTTGCCTTTTTCTTCCTCTTACGTTTGCGAAGATTTTCTGTCTCTTCACTCTGCATTGTTTCCTTTTCGTTTCCATTTTCGTCGTAGAATGTGCTCATAAATATGTCCGCCTTTCTTTTAAATTTATAAATTTATTGTACCATTATCACCCGCTCCCTGCATCCAAAGTCGGTGTGCTTATATAAAAATTTTTTCTTACTTTTCAAAAAACAGAATTTGTGATAAAATATATGCGAGGTGACAGTCATGCCAAAATCAAAGAACTACAAAACTCCAAGAACACCAAATGCAGAATACAAAAATCAAATCAGTCCTACATCGGAGTATAAAAACAAAAATATTAAATCAAATAAATTAGCTACCACAGGGAAATTAATAAATAGTTCCTCTAATTCTGATAATAGTCAAAACAGTCAAACATTTATTGTCATTGCAAAATCAACTTGTCATAACTTGTTAATGTATATGGATGAAAAAGTAGAAAAATTTATAAACCGTGAAGAACCGCTTGAGATTGCTCATGAATCGATAGCAAAAGCCGCTAAACTACTTATTCAAAACGATACTCCGCTATCCAAACACCAATCATATCGTAATATGAAAGAAATATCATCCGAATATGATTATATTTTAAAATGTTCCAGTAATTCAGAAATCCCCAAGCCACATGGGATAAAATTACAAGACAATGTAGATGCATATTTTTATGCGATGTTATACCCTCCAATCTTTGAGGTATGTAGCAACACTTCTAAAGATTTAATGTATTCAAAGTATGCTATGTGTTTAGAATTGTGGCATAATATGCTTACACAAGCAATTATTATTGATTCTTTTTTTGACAGATTACATGAATCTATTTTAAAATTGCTTAACGATAGAAATGACACTATACTGTATGACCCTTCTCCGGAATTAAAGTATACATATTCTCCGAAAAGCTATAATAAAAGCTCGACGAACTATAAAGATAAATTATTAGAACTATACAGACCAAGTATTGAATTTGCTTGCCGTGTTAAAGAAAAAACTCTTGACGATAGAAAAAGCACTACTACGCAAGATAAATCAATAAAAAGTATGATTAATTTTCCTTTTTTACAAAGTGGTAATCGCGGTATGAAAATGAATAATTATATCTATGATTGTATTGAATTTTTTAATACTTTCCAAGATTGGTTACCCAAAGAGTATAAAAATTATAAATCAGCTAAATTTCTTAAATTATATCAATTATATAATTTTCAGAAACAGCTTCATTTATTTGACTTTATATGGCATTCTGAATTTAATAAGGTAAACTTCCATCTTACAAACGGATTTATCACCAATTATGTTCTTTATTTCATATTAAAGCAAAATAAAGATTTAATCTCGATAATTTTTAGTAATGAAAATAATAAACATAAAGATGAACATATCTGCCCGATAAAATCCGGCAAAGATGAAACATATGAATTCGGTATAGCCTATACTTCTCCAAATTCGACGGAATTATCGCTTGAAAATACGCTTGAAAATTATGATTTAGAATTTATCAATTCTTTGATTAAACGAGCAAGCATAACACTGAGTGAATATACTTTGAACTACAAAGACCGTCAAGCCAATCGCTTATGGGACTTTATTTCAAATTGTACGGTTTTCACAGTTGCCGATAATTTTTTCAATTATGTGAATTCATTATTTAATGATTCATTTGTACAAGAATTTCGTAATATTTGGAATGATTCTACCGATTATTATAAACAAATATACGAAGATACTCATTTTTAATTTTGAAACCTAACAGTAGTATTTAATTCCTCAAAACGAAAGAGGCAGGTCTTTTTTTGACCTGCCTCTGTTATTTCTTCATCCGGAAAGAATTTATTTCTCATATTTCATAGCTCCTCTCAAAGTGAATTGTTTTCAACGCCCTATCTGTCGTAAATACAATCTGATGTGTAGGATATTTGAATTTTACCAATACCCAAAATGCTTCTCTTGTAATTTTGCCGTCGATGAAATCTTCTATATAGTCCCATATAGTATCATCAGCCATCGGACCTCCAACTATATCATGCTCATGTTCTATGCCTTTTCTGCAGTCAATTACAAAATCAAGCCATTCTTCTGTCATATTGTCAAACTTCAAAATATTCAAATTCTTATCTTCCACATATGAATATACATTGACTATATGTTGTTTTCCTCTTGTTGCCGCCCACCTTTTTGCTTGTTTTTCAATATTGGTACAATAAAATCCGTACCCAAAGTCCTTGTAAAATCCACTTGTTGATATTTTAGGATTTTCTATTTTAAATGCACTTCCGTTATATAATTTCATGTATTCATCTCTTTCAATATCTAATAATGTTTGTTATATCATCAATAAAGCAATATCATATAATCACATAACCCCAACAGTTTTTAATTCTGATTCGTTTCAGTTTACCGTCTTTCATAAAACCTACTAATATTCTTGTTGCGGTAGCAGATGAGACGCCCAGCAATTTTTGAACATCACTGTTCAAAATATACTCATGTGTTTCGAGGTAATCATTAATTTTATTCCACCTCAAATCACTTTTTGATGATATATTTTTCGGCTTATCATTTATGCTTTCCTGCAACGCTTGTTTAATAACAGACAGCATAAATTCAATAAATACTGTTGAATTACCGTTATTGTTGGAAACGTTGATAGCATTGTAATATTCACTCTGATTATCATGAATTATAGATTCTATCGGCAACCATGCAAATATAGGATTCCATTTCGAAAGCAACAACGTATGCCACAACCTCCCCATACGACCGTTACCGTCTGCAAACGGATGTATAAGCTCAAATTCATAATGAAATACGCAGCTTTTAATCAACAAATGAATTTCACTTTTTTCCGTCCATTCAAGTAATTCTTGAACAAGCTTAGGTACATATTGTGGCAAAGTTCCGAAATGAAGTATATTACCCTCACTGTCAGCCACTCCGACAGGACGCGAACGAAATTCTCCCGCCTCGTTAAGAAGTCCTCGTTCCATGACACTATGAGCTTTTAAAAGGTCATCTATCGAGTACGGATTCAACTTATCCATATTATCATAAATTTCATAAGCATTCTGTACTTCCGCAATATCCTTTGGCGGTGCAATAACACGTTTGCCCGATAAAACAGCAGTGACTTGTTCTATGTCAAGCGTATTTTGTTCTATCGCAAGTGATGAATATATTGTTTGTATTCTGTTTGTTCGTCGCAGTGTAGGATTCATTGATATTTTATCCGTAACACTCACTCTGCCTACAAGCTCCGCAATCTCTATTACATCTGCCATGATACGCTCGTTTATTTCAAACGGCGGTTGTTTGTTTGTCAATGCTCTCACCTCTTGATTTGATTATATCATTCCATCAATCAAAAATCAAGCCATCAATCATTCAATTGATTAATGACTTGATTAATCATCATATATAAAACCATCGTTTTTGAAACATTTTGAAATTGTATCATAAACCCACTTCAAAACCTTTAATTCCGTATCAAAACTCATCTCAAAATCAATATCTCAAAAACCTACCTTTATGAAAATATCATACCCATTTTTACTTTTTTAAATGTCGATATAAAGTAGCACGTTTCACTCCGGTAAGTTCTTCGATTTCAGACATGGTATATTCTTTTGTATCGTACAGTCTTTTTGCCTTGTCAATCAATTCACTGCTTATCGGTGGTCTGCCACCTTTTCGTCCTCTCGCACGAGCGGCGGAAAGTCCTTCTCTTGTTCTGTCTGCAATACAATCACGCTCAAATTGACTTATAGCGCTTATTAATGTAAACAATAGCTTACCAGTTGCTGTGGTTGTGTCTATGTTTTCTTTAAGCGAAACAAGATTGACTTTCTTCTTATTGAATAGCTCCATAAGTTCAATTAAGTCTTTCGTTGAACGACCTAACCTTGAAAGTGATTCTATAACAACCGTATCTCCCTCTGATAATCTGTCGAGCATTTTTTCAAGCTCCGGACGATTACGCTTCGTTCCGGTCATCTTCTCACTGTATATCTGATTCACACCATACTCCGATAACATATCAATCTGTCTGTCAAGTACCTGCTCCTCAGTTGATACTCTCGCATACCCAAATTTGTAATTCTTCATAACTTCGCCTCCAATAAAAAAACACTGAAAGCATTAACTTTCAGTGTTCATAGTTATTTTATATTATTTTCTTAGTATATTCTTGCTTACACAAGTTCAATATACATTGCCTATGTTTTCTATCTTATTTTTATTAAAATTTATTTTTTGTATAGGTGTGCATTATTTCAAGTAAAAGAATTTACTTTCGTTTTATAGTTATATATTGGAGATAAAAAACCACAGGAATATTTTCCTATGGCTTTTATCATTCATTCAAATTTAATATTAATATCGCATATAGCAATTTATCGAATTTTTATTGCTGATCCTATAGATATTTTCTTATTAGTAAATCCGTTTCTGCCTTCTACATCCAATCTGGCTAGTTGTTTAGCCTCAGTTGTACTGCTGGCTGTAACCATAGTACTATAACCACTTTTGCCATCTACACGAACATCAACTTTATATTGTTCCATCTTTGCTCTCATTGTAACTCCTCCTTTCTTTAAATTAATATTTGTCGGAAAATCTATACTTTTTGCGACACTAAAAAATTAATTATAAAACAGATAATTTTACAAACCTATTGACAAAAAATGTTGAATATGCTACTATATTTGTAGGAACATTATACAAATTGCATCTACTAAGCAAAAAGTATACTTTTTGCAATACATTTTACTTTTTTACCATTCTGTAAAATGTATCTATTGTTAAATCACAGTTTTTAGCAGCATTTCTTGCTGTTATTTTTTTGTCTTTCCACAACTTATACATTTCATCGAAATTATCAGGTTTCGGAATTGGCGGTCTGCCGAATTTTACACCTCTCTTTTTTGCGGCGGCAATGCCTTCGGCTTGTCTTTGACGTATATTCATTCTTTCGTTTTCCGCTACGAAAGACAGCAGCTGCAACACCAAGTCGGCTATAAATGTACCGAGCAAATCCTTACTTCGAGTTGTATCAAGCAATGGCATATCAAGCACCACTATATCCGCATTCCTTTTATGTGTTATAATTCGCCACTCCTCTTGAATTTCTCTGTAATTTCTGCCGAGTCGGTCAATGCTTTTCACCACAAGCACATCACCCTTTTTCAGCCGTTTGAGCATTTTCATATACGACGGTCGGTGAAAATCCTTACCGCTCTGCTTATCTATATAAATACGCTTTTCCTCCACTCCATACTTAATCAGCTCCTGTATTTGCCTGTCCTCGTTCTGATTTATCGTTGATACTCTCGCATATCCTATTAAAATCATAATCATCTCCTTCTTTTCGTCAAATACACTACACTCTGATTATATCAAAAAAAATTGAAAGGTAGATTGCTCTACCTTTCATTTCTTTTGTCGTTGTAGTAATTGAGCAGCGTTGTTATACATATTTCGACCAAGCCGAAAAGCAGCTGTTCAATATACTTGTTGTTTGGTGTTACACTTCCAAGAAATCATCTGCGTACAACATTTCCTCCACCTCCTCCGGCGTAAAGCCGTTATTTAGCAAACAGTCGATTTCATCACTGTCATACCCGTAATACTGTGCGACGCTCTTTATGTCGTCTACATACTCGTTGGTATTTGAATATTCAAAACCTTTTCGCCAATCATAACCGTAACTTCCGTATTCATCGAAGTCAAACTTAGTTTTCTGTGTCTTACCTTTGCTTGAGATTTTAAGTATTTCGCCGTCTTGTATTTCAATATCTTCGTAATCTCCACGTTTCAAGTCGTGAAACAATTCCGTATCGACAAGTGCTTTCCAAAGTATTGATATTGTTGACGCATACACATATACTTGCTTTTTCTTGAAATGCAATACCGATATTGGACTGTCGCCTTTTACTATGTAAAGATTATCATTTGAATCAAGCACCGAAAATGAAAAACTACCCTCAACATTTTCAGCCATATATTTAAGGCTCTTAAAATCAAGCTTCTTTTGTGATTCGATTAATTGCACCGCAATGTAACTGTCTGTATCAATAATTGTTGACGGCAGTCTTAGTTCACGTCTTAGTTTTTTGTCATTACAAATTATGCCGTTATGTGCAAGTGCAAATTCTACGTCGCCACACATACCTTTAAACGGATGGTTATTGCCGTTGAAGTTTAGTGTCCCTTGTGTAGCATGACGAGTATGTCCCATTACTGCAGCTGTATTTTTAGGGACACTAAAACTCATTTCATATGCACTCTTACTTTTCTTGAACACGGTAAGTTTACCGTTCTTGTTATATGCAATTCCCGTTGCGTCTGTACCCCTTACCGCACTTTCAACAGCGAGCGCCTCTGTTATTTCCGCCATGTCTTTTACCTTATTTCCGTATGACAGCACACCATACAATCCACACATATCTTACTCCTCCAATCCTCTTATCTTCAAGTATTCCTTTAGCTCCGCTTTATCTGCTGATACTGTTTTCGCAAACTCTTTCCAAGTCATTGTCTGAAATTCCTCGTCCGTCAGATTTATCGCCATTTCACAAAGTAAATCCACAAACTGCAACGTAGCCATAAATGTTTTATATCTTAACGTACCTCTGAATATTCTTAGTTCAACCGTAAATGTATTTGTAAGATTAACCGCTGTGTATCGTCCAAGTCCAGATGTTTTCGCACCTTTGAGGCTTTCCTTAGGATTGTCCATACTGCAACCATATCTTGATGCCCATCTGTCTGCTTGAGTTTCGGTACGACGAGAAAATCTCAATATCTTATCCCAAAACTTTTCAAAGAAATACACAATCCTTGCAATAGTGTTTTCCTGCTCCTCCACACTTTCGCCGAGTGCGGCTCTGTTTATATGAACATGCAATCCACATGTACCGCTGTTATGACTGTAATATCCCATTTCAAGTGCTTCGTCTAAAATCTTTTTCCAAGGTATTGTATTTGTATGATATTCCAAAGTCGCAGGGTGACTTACAATTTCAAAACCATCATCAAGTGAGCCGTCATGTTTACAATAAATATGCTCGTTAATTCGATTGCCTATATTCAAAATTCTCTCGGCATTATCGTCATATTCACCGCCTTCATCTATTTCAAGCTCTATGCCGTAATGTGGTTGCCCCTTGCCGTAAAATATCGGATCCGGTTTGTAATAGTAGTCATGTATTATAGAATCATTTATTTCATCATAACAGTTTTGGCAGTACGGTTCATCGTTGTGATAACACACATCATCTCGGCAAACGTCATCACCGCATTCAGTGCAGGTTTCGTATAGATTGTCATAGCAATCTTGACAATACTCGCCGTTCCTCGAATCATCACGCCATATACTTCTGCCGCAATGGCTGCACTCCGTCACTCGTTGATTAAAACAGTCGATACATAATATCGTTCCGTCAAACCTTATTGCATTTTGGGAGCTTATTTCTTCTCCGCATAAATCGCATCGTACATTTTTATTTTCTTCACTCATTTTCTTTTCCTCCGTCAATATTCGTAATTAAATAGCATTGTTGAATGTGTCACATCATCTATGACAAAAATCTTTGCACACAAAAAAGGAGTACCTGTTTCAAACAGATACTCCTTCTTGTATTCCGGTTGTTCTTGTGAATGAACAATCTTCTGTTTCCCGTTTTCTTCCGATAAGTCGAATACTTGTAAATGGTCCTTTGGTTCGTCCATGGTGTCAATCATATCCCACATTATCACTTGTAACAATAGCGGTACTTTCTCCGCAATCCCACTTGTAACAAATCTTTTTCCACTAAACATCTCTATCCTCCTTTTCAATTTATTTAGTCTGTGACTATTCACATATATACTATATATTTATAACTTCGGAAAAGCCAAAATAAAAAAACTGCGATATATTACTTTTATCAGTAATTATATCGCAGTTTATTATATTACAAATATGAGTTGCTCCGATAATCATATTCAACCGTTATTTTTGTGCATTTAACACTTTCTCAAATTCGGTTGAACAGCTATATCCCATAGTTGTTCCTAACTTGTATCCGCATTGTAAATCAATATCTAAACTTTTCAACAGAAACAATGGACTATGTATTCCTCCCTTTTGCTGTATTCCTAATTGATTCACACCATTGCACCAACTGTCCAGCAATTTATTAATATTATTTATGCTATTACCTACTTTTTTATATAATTCATAAAATAGTATATCTCGATATGATGCATTGATTTTACTTAACAAAAATTCATGAATATGAATCATTTCATGTAATATTACATAATCCCTATCTGTATAATTAGGGGAAATAGTAAGACTCATTTCTTTACTGTCAAAGCAAGCCATATAATCCTTACCCAATGATTTTATTTTACATATAATCATATCATAAGAAAAAGATTGTAATTCAGGTATTGGTATATAATCTGTAACTTCTCTATCTGAATTACCGTCCTTTGATTTACATTCTAAACATTTGCCAACTATACTATCTTGCTCAAACATCATGTCTGAAAAGAATCTCTCTCCAAAATCATACATTCTGCTATTCACATCATCTTCTTCCGGCGAAGCAGTATCAACAGTTTTTTCGCTAAACGGTGAATAATACTCTTCTCCTCTTTTCTTCCATGTATAAAAATCATTCTCTAATTCTTTATCCATATTAAGTAATCTCCTTGATACAAAAAATTAAATAATATCATAACAATAACTTTCCTGACGGTATGTATTCATTATACTATACTTCCATGACATTATCTGTCCATAGCTCACATTGTGTCATAACGGTTTGCACGGCATCCTCCATACCTTCCGGTGGATATTTATGTTTCTTCAATAGTTTTTTTATATGCATACGCATTTTTGCTCTTGCAGACTTTCGTTGTTGCCAATCAATCGTTTTATTTTTACGTAGTGTCTCAGTTAATTCTTTTGTAATAGCAATTAGTTCTTCATTTTCATAGAAATCTTTAATTGCTCGTGGCTTTGTAAGTGCATCATAAAAAGCAAGCTCATCGGCTGTCAATCCAAGTTCTTTACCCTCTTTATTTGCCGCTGCAATCTGTTTTGCAAGATTTAGCATTTCTTCAATAACTTCTTCATTTGTAAGCATTCCATTTAAATATGCGTTCAAAGAGCGTTTCATAATCTCACTAAATTTTTCTGATTTAACCACATTAGTTCTTCTATATACTGATACCTGCTCTGAAATCAATTTTTTCAAAACCTCTACCGCCAAATTTTTCTCTTTCATATTTGCGACTTCTTGAAGGAATTTCGAATCGAATAAAGAAAATTCTTCTTTCACATCTGAAAATAGATTTATAACTCCATCACTTTTAATACTTTGCTTTAAAAGTTCATTTATTCTTGCATTCATTTCAGGTAAAGATATTTTCTTGTCCACACCCGTATTAGTTAATCTCATAGTCAATACTCTTACAGATTCAAAGAAAGCTGCCTCAAATCTCATAGTTTCATCGACCATTGATGAACAAAGCGATAATGACTGATGAAGCATTAAAGCTTCTTTTAAAAATGTATCTTTTTCATCTGTTTTTTCTCTGTCTATGATAAAGTTTACCGCACCGCTTATCGTTTTAGCTCGTTCAAGGTCGGTACCGGTCATAAACTTGGAATAGTCATAACCATAAAACAAATCTTTGCATACAGAAAGTTTTTCAAGAAACTTAGGATATGCAACTTTCGCAACATCGGTATCACCATAGTTTTTCTTATCACGAGTAGTATAGTCATTCATCGCTTGTTTAAGTGCAGAGGCAATACCTACATAATCAACTACTAATCCACCCTCTTTATCTCTAAAAACACGATTTACACGAGCTATTGCCTGCATCAAATTGTGTCCCGACATAGGCTTATAAACATACATTGTAGCAAGAGAAGGTACATCAAAGCCTGTAAGCCACATATCTACAACAATAGCAATTTTTAATGGACTATTATTATCTTTAAACTTTTTAGCCAATTCATCTTTATGATGTTTATTTCCGATAATCTCTCTCCATTCTTCCGGATCATTGTTTCCAGATGTCATAACTACTGCAACTTTTTCCGTCCAATTAGGGCGAAGTTCTAATATTTTTTTATAAATTTTCATTGCTATTGGTCTTGAGTAAGCAACAATCATAGCTTTTCCTGTAAGTAAATTTTGACGATTATTTTCATAATGGTCTAATATATCACTGACAAGAGAATTAATAGTTTGGTCATTACCAAGAACTGCTTCCATTCGACCAAGTTCTTTTTTACTTTTTTCAATAACCTCAGGATCAGCATTTGCCGCCATTATGTCATATTCTTCATCAATTTTGCTTAAAGTTTTTTCATCAAGATTAAGTTTAATAACTCGGCTTTCGTAATAAACAGGTCTTGTAGCACCATCTTCCACAGCCTGAGTCATATCATAAATATCTATGTAATCACCAAAAACTTCGCGAGTGCTTCTATCTGCAGAAGAAATCGGCGTACCTGTAAATCCGATGTACGTTGCATTTGGTAGACTATTACGAATAATACGTGCTGTTCCAACCACACGTTTCGCAACATCTTCGCCTTTTTCATTCTTAGTGATTTTAATTTTTTCAGCTAGTCCATATTGTCCACGATGTGCCTCGTCAGCCATAACAACTATATTTCTTCTATCTGAAAGACAATCAAAAGATTCTTCGAATTTCTGCATAGTCGTAAATATGATACCATTGGCTTGTCTGCCGTCTAAAAGCGTTTTTAAGTGATTACGGCTTTCTGCTTGTATCGGTTCTTGCCTCAAAAAATCCTTGCAATTTGCAAATTGACCGTAAAGCTGATTATCAAGGTCATTTCTGTCGGTAAGCACAACTATTGTAGGGCTCTCCAATGCTTCTTGAAGTAAATGAGCATAAAAGACCATAGATAATGATTTTCCACTACCTTGAGTATGCCAAAACACACCACCCTTACCATCAGTAACAGTAGCATTTTTAGTCGATACAATAGCTTTTCTGACTGCAAAATATTGATGGTATCCTGCAAGAATTTTAAAACGATTTACACCTTCATTTGAGAAGCATATAAAATTCTTTATTATATCCAACAATCTTTCTTTTTGAAACATACCTTCAAAAAATGTATCAAACTGAGCATACTGTGTATTTTCGTAATTCCCGTCTTTTGTTTTCCATTCCATAAAACGATCCTCACCCGATGTAATCGTACCGGCTTTAGAAGTTAGCTGATCACTCATGACACATATCGCATTGTATATAAACATAGACGGAATTTCACGCATATAATTTCTTAATTGTCTGTATGCGTCTGACGCATCAGTTTCCTCTCGGGAAGGAGATTTAAGCTCTACTAAAACAACCGGAATACCATTTAAAAATAAAATTATATCCGGTCTTTTATTGCTATTTTCGATAAATGTCCACTGATTCGCAATAATAAAAGAGTTGTTATCAGGATTTTTGTAGTCCACAAGATATACAATAGATGAATGTTCTTCACCATCCACAAAATATCTGACAGGAATACCATTTTGCAAATAATCCATAAAGACAGAATTTTTCTGAACAAGCTCTCCATTTTCAAAATTTTTGAGTTTATACATTGCATCTTGAATAGCATCAGAAGGTAAATTTCTATTCAAACTATACAGCGATTCTTCTAATATCGAATCATATAACGGACTATAAAAATCTCTCTCAATATCAGGTCCATATATATATTCATATCCTAATTTATCTCTGAATAACTCTATTACAGAATTTTCATAATCAGCTTCGGTATAATTTACACCCATTGATAATCCTCCTAATTGTCATTAATATCACCAAGTTTTAATTGTGTTATTATTACATCTTCATAATTACTTTTAAAACTTTCCATTTTTAAAATAAAATCTTTTTTATTATCTTCTACATCGTTTATATCATACACTTCAGATTTAACTATTTGAAGTATAAAGTAATATAGAGCCAAGTATAGCTTGCGTGCATCTTCTTCTTTAATTTTAGGAAATAAAAAATGAATTTGATATGATGCATTTTCAAATTTGCTTAATAATATAAGTATTCCTTTAATATTTGTATTTTTACAATCTATTTCAAATATTGTAGAACAAGAATTTCGAATTTCTTCTATTGTTTTATCTCTTTTTATTGCATATAAAAAAGACTGACATTTTCTATAAAATTGAAATAATTCATATCTTTTCTCAAATAAAGCGATTTTGTTTTGATTTTCAGCTATTGTCTTCGGCACTCTAATAGCAACAAATACTGCAATTATTGATGCTATAACACTAACTATCGCTGAACCTAATTGTATGTAGTCTATACATCCTGGTTGTTTCAATCCTTGTATTACTTCAATTAATTCTTCCATAAAACCTCCAATATTCCTTTGTAAACAATAATTTA